>Ga0209083_1002114_pt1 | contig 19743 bp, 7 predicted proteins | sample AM7aDNAmetaG_FD_184132 | JGI IMG/M metagenome (GOLD analysis project Ga0209083, IMG submission 184132) | Freshwater microbial communities from Finland to study Microbial Dark Matter (Phase II) - AM7a DNA metaG (SPAdes) (version 3) | ecosystem: Environmental > Aquatic > Freshwater > Lake ...
GTATTGTTCCCGTTTTTAACGTTCAAACTTGTCAATGAATTGTGGTGGCAGTCCAAACTGGTCAAAACTGTATTCGAGGATAAATCCAAATCAGAAAGTTGGTTTTCGGAACAATCTATTTTAGCAAGGGATGCAAATCCCGCGACATTCAGACCCGTCAATTGATTATTGGAGCAGTCAAAGTTTGAAAGGGATGTAAGGCCGGCAAGTTTCAATTCCGACAAATTATTGGTGCCACAAAACAAATTCTGTAGCGAAGTATTTTTGGAAATATCCAAAGTTGACAGTTCGTTGTTGTTGCAGTAAAAACTGAGCAGGGAAGTAAGGCCTGAAAAATTCAAAGTGGTCAAATAATTGTTGCTGCAATCCAAATAAGTCAGTTTTGTATTTGATGTAACATTCAAATTGAGCAATGAATTGTCGTGACAATCTAAATGTGCAATGTTTGTAAAAGCCTCAATACCAGTTAAATCATCAATGCTTTTCCCATTTACATTAATTTCACCTGTATAGGCTTCGGCTTCAGTACATTGAATAATGCCATCCCTATTTTCATCAATTCCGTTTATTGCCAGCAATGCGGCTATAAAGTTGTCGTCGGGAATGTTTACGGCGCATGGGCTACAATCTGTATTATAACTGGCCGCGGCATCTTTGTTTGGCCAGTGTGCGGTTGACCATGAAGCGTCATCGACCTGAATACAGGTTAAGTCGGGATTTCCAGTTGAATTAAACGTATTCATATGGGAATTGTTCCCATTTTTTACGTTCAAACTTGATAGTGAATTGTTGAAGCAATTTAAATGCACAAGCAACGAATTTGATGAAACATCCAAACTTGTCAAATGGTTGTCGTTGCAGTCGAGACTATTAAGTGAAGCAACTTCGGAAACGTCCAATCCGGTCAGTACATTTTGGCCACAATATAAATTCTCAATATTAATATTTGTGGAAACGTCAAGTGAAGAAAGTTGGTTGCCGGTACAATTCAATGTCGTTATATTTGTTGCCCCCGAAACGCTTAGGCTTGTCAATGAATTGCCGTCACAACGGAAGTCGTCAAGTGACGTATTTGTTGAAACATTCAATGATGCAAGATGGTTGGTTTGGCAGTAGAACGTTAAAAGGGAAGAAAGACCTGTGACATTTAGGCTTGTTATCAGATTGTTGTAACATTTCAAACTCTCCAAAGCTGTATTTGAAGTGAAATTCAAACTTGTCAGTTGATTGTTGAAACAGTCGATGGCGGAAAGAGATGAAAGACCGGTAACATTCAAACTTGTCAACAGGTTGTCGTTGCAGTAAATCTCAGAAAGTGAAGTGTTACCTGCAACATTCAAACCTGACAATTGATTATGGGAACAATCAACGGTTGAAAGTGAAGTAAGGCCAGTGGCATTCAATGTCGTTAATACATTGTTACCACAATACAATTTCTGGAGCGACGCATTTGAAGAAACATCCAAAGTTGCCAATTGATTGTTTTCACAGTAACTCTCGATAAGAGAGGTAAGGCCAGAAACATTCAAAGTTGTCAATAAATTATTGCTACAATAAAAATATTGAAGCAATGTGTTTGCCGAAACATCCAAAGTAGTCAATTGATTGCGTTTGCAGTTTAGCGATTCAATATTTTTGAAAGATTCAATTCCGGTCAAATCCGCAATACTCTTGTTCTCCACATCAATATCCCCTGTATAAGCCTCGGCTTCGGTACATTGAATTTTGCCATCGCTATTTACGTCAAGTCCGGGTATGGCCAGCAAAGCTGCCTTAAAGTTTGCATCGGGAATGTTTACCGCACAGGTGCTGCAAACCGTATTGTAACTTGCAGTTGCGTCTTTATCTGTCCAGTGGTCAGTTGACCATGTTGCATTATCTACCTGAATACACTTTAAATCGGGATTGTTAATCGCATGGAATTCTACAAAGTTTGAATTATTTCCATTCTTCACGTTCAAACTTGTGAATAAATTGGTGGAACAGTGCAAGCGGATAAGTGCAGTATTTGTTGAAACATCCAATGAAGTTAGGTGATTTGTTTGGCAGTAAATTGTCAAAAGCGATGTAATTCCGGCAACATTCAGACTTGCCAATAAATTGTTGTTGCAATCCAATTTATGCAAACCTGTATTTGTGGAAAAATCCAAACTTCCGATTTGGTTTTCAAAACAGTCGATGTAAGCAAGGGAAGTAAGTCCTGAAACATTTAAACCCGTCAATGAATTGTTGTTGCAGTAAATCTCGTTAAGAGAGGTAAGACCAATACCTGAAAGAATTAACGTTGCAAGACGATTGTCAGAACAGTCAATTGTCGTAAGGGAAGCAAGTCCCGAAATGTTTAAGCTTGTCAACAGATTATGGTTACAATAAATCTCGGTGAGTGAAGTGCGACCGGAAAAATCGTATCCAGTAAATTTGTTGTGCGAACAATCAATGTACGAAAGGGAGGCAAGACCGGTTACATTCAAAGTGGTAAGTTGGTTACTATAACAATCCAAATAAGTCAAGGCCGTATTTGATGATACATCCAAAGCCGTCAATAGATTGTTGCTGCAATCCAATTGAGTTATATTTGTAAAAGCGGCAATTCCAGTTATATCAGAGATGCTTTTGCCACCTACATTGATTTCACCTGTTTTCGCTGTGGCTTCCGAACATTGGATTTTGCCGTCGCTATTTGCATCAAGTCCGGGTATGGCCAACAACGCATTCTTAAAGTTGGTATCGGGAATATAAACAAGGCACTGGTCCCTTGCAACAATAAACTGACTGAAACCGCTAATTCCATTAAAAGTAGCTTGATTGGCTGCTGCATTTACAGATGTTGCAGAAGCCTGCAGTGTCCAGCCTGCATCGGCATTGCTGCCCCGTTTATAAAGAACAATGTTGCCCGGCATAGCTTCATCGGATGCAGTTAAGTCTTCATTTAGCGTAAAAGTCAGGCTTGTAGTGAAGGTGCCTGAGCCAAAACGGTTGACCACCCAATATTGGGAATTGAAAACGGTGTTGACCCCTGTTGGGCTGTTATTTGGCAGGGTATCAATCCTGCTAACCAATAGGGTATCTATACCGCTTTTGGCTGTAAAATTCATCGTCAAACCAGTTCCTGTAAAGGTTGTTGTGCCTGTAGCCGCAACTCTTTGGGTATTTACAGCGCCTGCTGAAAACGGAATGGTGGAAGCTATCCAGTTGGCGCTTGTCATATTGTTGAGCGTACCGGTGGCTGTTCCTTTCAGGTCGGTTAATGTAGTGTTGCTTCCATTGTTAAACTGCCAATAATTTTTGAGGTTTGCATTGGCAATGGGTGCTGTGCGGTACATATCTTCGCGGATATCCGACATTGTACGGGCATAATTCCAAACGCTCACTTCATCCATTTTTCCGTTAAATGCTTCCGAGCCGCTTGCGCTTAATGAAAAAGCACCCGTAGGAGCAGTCAGACCTACGGCAGCGCCACTTTTCAGGAGTTTGCCGTTCAGGTACAATTTCATAGTTGCGCCATCGTATGTACCGGCTACATGCATCCATGTTCCGGTGGAGAGCACATTGTCAACCCTAAGACTAACAATGGAGCCACTCGTGTTTTTAATATAGAAATGCAATTCATTGGTTCCACCTGAAGCACTTCCGTCGTAGCGCAATACTGCCACTTCGGGGTTAATGGTTACATACCTCTGAACTACGCCCGAAGGCAACGTATTGTTATACACCCATGCTTCGATGGTGATAGCAGTGAGGCTGGTACTGATTCCGGTTCCGGAAACATAATCATTTACCCCGTCGAAACTGAGGGCTTTACGTGGCGATTGTGTTTGTGCCCGCAACTGAACGTGAATGGCCAAAACCATAAGCAATGCAATGACCTTAATTAGCTTCTTTTTCATAATGATTTATATTTATTTTGTTATTGTATTGATATTGCTTTATTTACTGCTTCTATGATGTGATTTTCGAAGTCTTTTTTGGTGGAATTTTTCAACATTACATCCAATCGGTAGGTTTGTAGGATGGTTTCATACCGGCATATTTCAAGTGAGTAGGAAAGGACAATAATTTTGGAGGTAGGAAAGCTATTTGAATAGTTGAGCATAATTTCTGCCCCCCCAGTTTCGATACATTCAAAATCGAGGAATAAAATGTCGATCGTATCTGTTTTAAGAAAATTCAGAAAGTCCGAATGATTGTCTGTGTCGAGTATGACCCGAAAATCTTGTATCTGGTTTAGAAGTATTTTGAGGCTTTCGCGGTAAGGTTTGCTCTGTTCTACGATAGCTATGTTCATATCTTTCGCTTAAATTCAAGAATTTGAACAAATTTAGGGATTGGTCAAACAGCGCGTATGAGGGGAAACCTGTATTTGGTCTAAGGGTAAACTTGTATTTGGCATAAGGGTAAACCCCTAATTTCAGTTTTTTTTTAGGAAGTTGAATGTTTTGTAATTTGTAATATTTGTTTTGTAATCCAGAATAAATGGATTATCTTTGCATCAGAATAAAACAAGCAGTGAGAATAATCACCTACAAAGCCATTGAACAATATACAGCATTGCATACCGATGTAAAAGTAGCATTGGACGAATGGTACATTAAAACAGAGCAAAGCCACTGGCAGTGTTTTGCAGATATAAGACAGACTTTTAACAGCGTTGATCATGTGGGGAATAAACGATATGTATTCAATGTCAAAGGTAACACTTACAGATTGATAGCGTTAATCCTTTTTGTACCTAAAATCGTATATATCCGGTTTATTGGGACACACATAGAATATGACAAAATTAAAGATTGTTCAATAATTTAAAAAGCTAAATCTATGAAACGGATAGTAACCAAAGTAGAATATGAAGCCATAATGACAAGGGTGAATGAACTTGTGGAAATAGTGGACGATCTTACACCTGTGACGGACAAAAATTTGATTGAACTTGATTTTTTGACCGATTTGGTAGTAGCCTATGAAAAAGAGCATTACCCGATCGGTAAATTATCGCTTAGTGATGTAATGAAAGCACGGATGGAGGAAATGAATATTACACAACGGAACCTGGCTGAAATGCTTGGGATAAGCCCCCCCAGGGTAAGTGAATATCTTTCAGGAAAATCGGAACCTACTTTGCAGGTAGCACGAAGGATACAAAAACAATTGAATATTGATGCCAACGTGATACTTGGAGCCGTATAACCTTTATTCAATGGTGATTAAATTTGTTTTTACCGCCCAGATAATCAGTTCGGCAGTGTTGCGGACATTGGTTTTTAAAAAGATATTCCCACGATGGACTTCTACGGTTTTGATGCTGATAAACAAATTACCTGCTATTTCTTGTGAGGTTAAGCCTTTGCATATCAAGTCCAACACCTCCATTTCCCGTGCTGTAAGCTGATTGCATTGATTGGAATGTAAGGATTGAAATGCCATTTTTTTCAGAATTTCCTGACTAAAATAACTGCAACCCAGGTAAACGGTGGTGATGGCTTGCTGCAGCTCGAACTTATTGGTTTTTTTCAGGATAAACCCTTTAACTCCGGCATTGATCATCTGGGTATAATGGCCGGTATCCGAAAACATCGTGAGGGCTATTACCTTCAAATCCGGATTTACCTTAAGGGCATTGATTGTGGCTTGAATCCCGTTGATTGCAGGCATTTCAATGTCCATCAGGGCGATATCCACCTTTAGATGGTTCAGTGCTTCAACAAACTGGTTGCCGTCGGAGGCATCAAAAACGATATTAAACCCATCTATCTGGCTCAATACCAATATAATGCCTTCACGGAACAAATCGTGGTCGTCGATAACTGCAATATTTATTTCTGACATGGCCTGATATTATATTGGAATTTCAATGTTTACTTTGATGCCTTTTTTCGGCGAACTTTCGATCAACAGTTTGCCACCAAAGGTTTCGACCCTGTTTTTAATGTTCGACAATCCCATTCCTTTAGGTTGCCGATGGCTTGTTTCGAATCCCATTCCATTGTCGGCATAAGAAACGTACAACACTTTGCCCTTGCTCCTGATGTCGATTGAAATCTTTGAAGCTCGGGCGTGTTTCATCGTGTTGTTGAGCAATTCGGTTATGCAGCGATAAACCGATAATTCCTTGTTCAGTTCAACCCGCCCGCAAAAATCGGACGTAAATTCCACATCCAATTTGCCGCTGTTGACCAAGGGGGCAATAAAATTGTTCAAAGCTGTAATCAGGCCATGATTCTCAAGGATATGCGGACTGATATTGTGCGAAATCCGGGAAACTTCGTCGATGGCACCCGAAATAACCGTTTGCATTTTATCCCGGATTTGTTCCTTTTCGGTATCCCTTGCATCCAAATATGCCTGAAAGTAGAGGTTGATGGCTGATAAAACCGGGCCCAACCCATCGTGAAGGTCCCTGGCGATCCGCTTTCTTTCAATGGCCTCTGTTTCAACCACTGCCTCAATCAGTTGTTGTTTGATCGACTCCTTTCTTTTGATCCTGAAATAGAAAAAACTGGCAACAAATGCAATGCACAAAACAATCATTGTCACGATGAGAAATAAAATCTGTTTCCTGCGAAATTCATTTTTCTGCTTTTCTTCACCGATTTTTTGTTCCTTCATCAATAAATCAAACCTGGCCGATTGCTCGTTGATCTGGACATTTATCCGGTCCCTGAAGAAATCGAGCTGGAGTTCGCGGCTGATTGTCAAAAAATCACAGGCATCCTTATATTTTTCGTTCGAGTAACTGATATTGCTCAACTGAAGGTACAACCGCATGAAAAGGTTCCTGTTTTCTTCTATCTGGCAAAGCTCAGTTGCCTCTACAACAGCTTTTTGGGAAAGGTCATATTCTTTCAGCCCTTTATAAATGTTGCTTTGGTTAATTAACGCGTTCATTGCGCTGAACACCATCCCTGATTCTTTAAAGTTCGTTACAGCTTTTTTTGACAGACCCAGTGCCTTGGCATATTGTTTCTTACCTAGGTATTGATAGCTAAGTTCGTTCTGGGATAGACCGAGGTTTGATTGGCTGTTTATTTTTTCGGAAAGGGCGATGCACAATTCGGAGTATTTATCAACCGAATCGTTGTAGCTTGCTTTTGGAAAGCCCCATTCGTTGTAGAGGGCAGCCATCCGGTTGTAGGCAAAAGCCCTGTTTTCATCCGAGACAGCCTTTTTGTTCATTAAGATATCCTTCAACATCTCAATGCCCTTCGAATATTCCTGCTTTTCCCTGTAGGCTTCGCACAGGTTAATGATGCAGAAGTCGGCCTTATCGGAACCTTTTTCAATTGTATCAAGCGCATCCATCAAAAGGGGGATAGCCTTGTCGGGCATCGATTTTTCAAGGAGCTTTCGGGCCGAAAAAACCAGAGCATCTTGTTGCCCAAGCGAGTCGGGTGCTGCGAACAACTTGTTTTCCAAAGCTTTTGCTTCTTCTACATTGCTGGAAATAACTTTTAGCCTTAAAAAATTGGTCTTTGCCCTTTGGACCGGAGATAGCTGGCTGTGCAATGATTCCAATTTTTTCAGACATTCAACAGACACAACGATGTTCGAATTTAACCTGCTAAAACCTTTTTGATAGATGCTGTCGAATTCGGATTCTCCAACAACTTGCTGTCCAAGTGTTTGCATAGACATGCCAAAACACAGGACGAATGAAACCAAAAAATAAAAAAGGTTGAAAATTCTTTTCATGCCCGGATGCTGTTTTTGTTTGGTAAGTATCTGATAATCAAATTAGATTATCCAACTAAAATTCAGAAAGCACCAAATTTTAGTCATGTCAAATATACCTAAAAACAGGTCAAAAAATATTTCCAATGAACTTTTTGATTGATTAAAAACTAAGGGTTTACCCTTAGTTAAAATACAGGTTTACCCTTAATCAGAAAGTTTTTTGATGGACTAATTTTATCAAAAAATATTCTTTTAGGTTTTTTTTCAAAACGAATTCAAACAAACAATACGATATACTTAAAATTTGGGCACGATGAAAAAACAGATTAATTTGAAAAATTGGGCAACGATTTTGCTGGTTTTCATTTTTTTGGCGATTTATTCACAAGGTTATGCGCAAACATGCATCAACGAGAACCAAACACAGAGACCCTGGACCAATATTCCGTATTTCACAGGAGATAACTCCTATGTGGAAATCAGGGAAGGCTCCAACGAAAGCGAAACCAAGAACCCAACCGTATGGTTGGAAAACAAAGAGTTTGACATAGATACATGGGTCAAATGTACATGGGAACCATCAGAAGCAAGCCAATTTTATGTGATTTTTTCTGCTTATACCAATACGTCACAATCAGGCCATTCATTGTATGTTTATTTTGAAAAATATTCTCAAACCGACTGGAGAATACAGATAAATGATGGATATAACCAACTTAAGACCTATATGATTAACTATGATGCCGACTTTAAAAATAAATGGAAACATATCGCTATTACGTATGATAAAACTACGATGCGCTTGTATATCGATGGTGCGAAAGTATCAGAAGGTGCCTTTTCACTTGGTGATATTCCCTGGTATCATGTTACCGTTGGCGACCATACAAACCGGGCTAATGATTTCAAAGGATACATTTCGGGGTATAGGATTTGGAGCGGAAAAAAATTCACAGATGCTGAAATAGCTTATATTTGGAATAAAACATTCGATGGTGCCAATACCTACAAACCGGGGAGTGCTTATTTGAACGACTATTTGAAAATTAACATGTTTACCGGAGCTACGGATATTTATTCAACCACAGCCGATAAAAGTATGGTTGAAAGCGGCATCACCCGTTCAACCACAGAATATCACCCTGCCCAACCCGTACGCTCTTATGGATTGAGAGCTACACAGCAGTACAGCCAAATCAGGCTTGACTGGACTCGCGGTACCACCTACTCAACAAACTGGATATACCGTAGAAAAGAAAGCGAAACAGGTTGGGGCATTTTGCTTTGCCGAACCAACGACAGTTATTATGTTGATGCAGATCCGAATCTTGTTCCCGGAGTCAATTACGTTTATTATATGCGTACGGTATGGTACAATTCTACCAATCCACGCGGTTACGACAACGGTTATTATGAAGCCGATACATATGAAAACTTAACTGATGCCCATGTTACAACTTCGATACTGAAACCTCCACTGGTAAAAAATTTCAGGGTGATGGAAGATGCTTCTACCGGAAATTGCACCGGCGTGGTGAAATTTCAGTGGGATGCTAATAGTCCAACTCCTGAGGGTTATTGGATTGATGCAAAAATTGGCACCGGTTCTTGGGAAAGGATTACAACACGAGCTATTACCGGTACAACATTTACACATTCGGTTCTAAGATCTGATTCATTAGGTCAAACAATTATGTATGATATTACGGCAATAAATCAAGGCAATTTCAATTATAGTGCATCTATCAACGGCACGCCCAATAAACCATGTACAACAGCTCCAACAGCAGTAACCTCCTCTGTTAGTAGTGGTAATATGGTTGTTTCCTGGAGTTTTACGCAATCGGGTGCACCGGCAACAGCATTTCGGATTTACCGAAGCGTCAACGGTGGCAATTATGATTTGCTGAAAAGTGATATAGCTGTCAGTGTCCGTTCATATACCGACCTGCAAGCGAATATGTGTGTGAATTATCAATACAAGATTGAAGCGTACAATTCTTGTGGAGCAACACCATCGGGGGCATCGACCACTGCCAAGGTTCCTATAAAATACAATAATGTATTCACGTACAACAGTACACCTCATTTTGAAGGTTCTAAAGGTTATTTTAACAAAAAGGTGGATTTAGATTGGACTGTCAACCCCGACAAGAAAGCCAATATAGAAAATTTTGAAATTTACAGGCGTAAACCGGGGCAAACTTTCACTCTCCTCACCACTATTTCAAATTCTAATTCAACAAGCTATCCGGACCTGAATACCGATGCCAACCAATTGTATGAGTATTTGATACGTGCCACAGGTCATTGTAGTGCCGACCCGGTTATTTCCGATACATTAAAGACCATTGGTTTCCGCACCAGCACCGGTATTGTCAGTGGAAAAATAAGTTTTACGGGTGGCAATGCAGTGGAAGGTGCTGAGGTGGTTGTAGATACCGACAATCCTGTCCCTACTTCCAGCATGTATTTCAATGGTCAAAGCAAGCTAATGCTCACCGATCCTGCAAATGCCATGACCACTGATTCTCTGGTATATAATTCCATTTCTTTTGAAACATGGATAAAACCCGAATTATCTAATTCCGGCTTCCGCAAGGTGATTTTTGCCGAAGACAATCTGAAACTTTACCTTGCATTGGTAAACATGCGACCGGTAGTAACTTTGAACAATCAGGCTGCTGATTTGGGTGCCCAAACACCTTTGGCAACTGCATCGGCTGATAAAATATTACTGGAAAAAACCTGGTATCATCTGGCGTTCACACTCGATATTACAAAGGGCAGGCTTGCACTTTTTCTGGATGGCGAACTAATCGGCACTGCAACATTCAGTCCTTCAAAACCATGGGCAAGAACAGATGCTACAAAACAGAAAATTCAGATTGGCGGTAGTTCATGGCTAACACAGGATTTATCATTCTATGGCAATATTGACGAGACCCGTCTTTGGAAACGCGCCAAAACAGATGAGGAAATCAAACAAGACTACAAGCGTATTCTGACTGGCTCCGAACAAGGTTTGATCGCTTATTGGCGTTTCGATGAAAATTATGGTAATTACACTTACGATGTATCGAAATCAGGAACTGAATTTAACAAAGTGAACCTGAATGCGCAAAGTACCAACTTGCCGGAATGGTCATCACAAACACCATCATTTTCACAGTTGCACCCTTCGGGAATTTCCGATAAAAACGGGAATTACATCATAAAAGGTATCCGTTACTCAGGCGATGGTGAAATTTTTTCTATTTCGCCGGTACTGGGTGTTCATGAATTTGACCCAACCAATCTAAATTTGTTTATCAGCGACAATACACCTATACACAACAATGTCGATTTCACTGATATTTCTGCTTTCCGCATAACTGGTTTGGTTTATTACGAAAAAACCAATATGCCAGTGAAAGATGCTTTTGTCAAGATTGATGGCAATTTTATTCAGAGTGCCGACAACAGTACCGTAATGACCGATGCCAATGGTGGTTTCGATATACAAGTACCAATTGGTAACCATTATATTACTGTTGAAAAATCAGGGCATACTTTTGTTTCGGCTTATTACCCACTTCAAAGTTCGGGAACCGCGAAAACCAAATTTTATTTTAACGAACCAATTTATGGATTGAAATTTTGGGACAATACCCTTGTAAAATTGGCCGGAAGGGTTGTGGGTGGTGCCGTGGAACAGGCTAAACCTATTGGTTCAAAGGTTGATACGACAAAAAATAATATTGGTGTCTGCCAAATTATTTTTACAACGGAAAAGGGATATTCGTTGAGGAACGAAAAAACGGATACGACCATTTATACAAACCCAAGAACAGGTTTGTACCAGATAGAGCTTAATCCGGAAACCTACAAAATTACAACGGTAAAGGTCAACAATACTTATAATTTCCTCAACAATGAAGCTGAAATTATTAGCTTGACCGATTGCTTTGACAAACAATATACCATCGACACAATTAAAAGCAAAGACGGGAGTAAATATATTGATACAGCTTTTGTGTATAATAAGCAAAAAGACTGGATATGGCGCTCAACACCACAAATCATCGTAAACAGCAGCGATGGTTCGCCCATACTTGGCGATTCGTTGTATATTTTAAACGTAGGGGTTGCCGATACGATTCGGATAGCCACCGTCACAAACAAGAAAGCTGTATATGCATTTGGTAAACCTGTTTTTTCTCAGGAACGGGCATACCAATTCGAAATCAGTGCCTTTGAGCAATACACCAACAGCGACAACCCCATTAAACAAGTAATTGATACGGTACCTGTTACCGATGGAAATGTCGTTATCATTAACGAATGTTCAAATGATGCTTCACAATATTTGTACAGATTAAATGCAGATGGTAAAGTACAGTACGATTTTTTTGGCGGGTTGCCAAATCTGGCAAATCCATTTACCAAAAAGATGGAAATAAAGCTGAAGATAGGGGAGAATTATTACGCATGGTCGCAGTCGCCACAGCAAGCTTATGTTTCGGGCAATGTTCCTACCGGCAATAATTTTGTTACCAAAGGACCGGATAAAATTGATTATGTACTTCGCGATCCTCCCGGATCTCTTAGTTTTGCAATGTTGGAAAAAGGATATTCTAAAACTTCTACTGTAACTACTACATCAAAAAAAGGATGGTCGGGTTCCGAAAAAGCAACTTTCCATTTGGGTAATAAAATAACAACAACAGCAGGAACACCATTTTTTAGTGTTGGTCTTGAACTTGATTTAACACGCGATATCGCTATTGGTTTCGATCATAGCCAAGCATGGGGCAATGAATCAGAAAAGACAGAAACCTTTTCCACTAACCAATCATTCCAGACCAGTTCCGATCCAACTTATGTGGGTGTACTGGGCGATGTATTTATCGGTCATGGTAACAATATACTTTATGGCGCTTCAAGATTTATCGAAATTGTGAGAGTCAGTGATGTGCCTACGGATGCCGAAACGCTTCAGAACGTAACCATTGATGGTAAGGATTATACCATTTGTAAGAAGAAAGGGCTTTACATGGGAAATGAGTTTGGTACCACCTTTGTCTATTCGCAAGATCATATTGAAAATTATTTGATTCCTGACTTGGCAATGATGCGCAACAACGTGTATGATAAGAATAAACAGTATTATACCTTAAGGATAACGGATAGTAGCGATGATAAATTTTTATCAAACAACGATGATAAAACGGTTTGGGGCAATAGTGCTAGTGATAAATACAATGGTCCGAGTTATATGTTCGATAATCCTGCCAATAATAATGTTGTTGACTCCGTCAGATATTACAATAATCAGATTATCGCATGGAAGAAAGTGTTGGATCGCAATGAATACTGCAAAGTGATGAGTGTGCCCTCTGAAAAATTTCCTAAAAATGTATCGTTTGATGCAGGCGCTGTTTATAGTTCAAGTTTACAATCAGAAATTACCGAAAATTTTACAGAAACGTATGAATGTACACTTTCGCCTTATCTGGCTGGGGAATTTGGTTTTACGGCAAATAATGCAGGTTTTTCCTTCGAATTTGAGCAACGATATACCTACGATAAAAGCGTGAATCAGGCTAAAGGTAATTCAGCCACATCAAACGTTGGCTTTACATTGCAGGAAAGTTCTATGGGCGACTATTTGTCGGTTGATATTAAGGAAGATGCTAAGGATAACTTCGGACCGGTATTCTCTACACGAGGAGGGCAAACCAGTTGTCCGTACGAAGGGGCAACCTACACAAAATATTACAATCCTGGCACAATCATTAGCCAGGCTACGATGCAAATTGAAGTCCCAAAGATTTCAGTTGCCAACAACATTATGGCTGGTGTTCCCGAAACCGATCCTGCTGTTTTTCAAGTTGGTCTTGCTAATAATTCCGAAGTTAATGCGGACATTTGGTACACGCTTTTAGTCGATCCTGCTTCAAACCCCGGTGGTGCTATTGTAGCCATGGATGGTGTGCCAATGTCAGGCGCGGGCAAATCTATTTTGATTCCTGCCGGTAAAACAGTAAATAAAACATTGACTGTACTCAAAGGAAAGCAAGATGTGAATAATTACGACAGTATAAGAGTCATACTTCATTCACAATGCCAGTTCGATCCAACTGACGCTATCGATGACATTGCTGATACCGTACTAATTTCTGCCCATTTTAGCCCAACATGCACAAACGTTAAATTTGGCAAAATTTATGACAAATGGACTGCTAATGTTAGCAATAACGATACGTTGAGTTTTCAAATTACTGGATATAACCTAAATAGCACCAAGTTCAAGTCCATTTCGTTTCAATATGCTGTACCGGGTTCTCCACGTACCACCGAAATGGTTTTTTATAAGAATCAAGCAGATTTTAATAGTGCATCGGAACCCAAAGCTTGGATAAATGGCAAAACCACAATCGATTACAATTTTGCAATGGGAAAACTCAATGATGGCACCTACCAGTTGTTCCTGAAAAGTACCTGTAACGACGGCTCGGAATATATAACATCGCCACTGACCGGTATCATAGACCGCGTAAATCCCAGGCCATTTGGATCGCCTCAGCCTGCTGATGGTGTACTTTCTGCCGGAGATGAAATAGGTATCGTTTTCAATGAAGCCATAAATTCGGGCGACCTTTACTCACATTCCGATTATATTGAGGTGCGTGGAGTTACCAATGGCACTGATCTGGTTGCAAGCCCAAGCCTTTTGCACGATGCTAGCCTACATTTCGACGGCGTGGCGCAAAATATGCTAGTCCGCAATGGAATAAACCTGAATTACACCTCATTTACCATTGAATTCTGGGGAAAACGCGACCGTATCGGCAAAGAATGTCTCGTTTCGCTTGGCAATACCAATGATGGTTTATGGATAGGCTTTAATGAATCGAACAATTTCGTTTTCCGGTTGGGTAAAGACGTTTTAACATCGACCAATACTTATGCCTCGCTCAATGAATGGAACCATTATGCCTGTGTGTATGATAAAGGTGATGACCAATACAAACCAGCTATTAGAATAGTGGTAAGTTCGGGCAGCACAACCGAAGAAAAATTATTGGAAACCAATTCGTATTCTGCACTTGAAGCAATTCTTTATGCAGGTTATTGCCCCTTCGATGCCACAGCATTTAATGGAAATATGCACGAATTACGCATTTGGAACACAGCACTATCCAAATTGGATATTTCATCCAATAAATCGAAAATACTAAATGGCTATGAACAAGGCCTTTACGGACTGTGGCAAATGAACGATGCCATCGGAAAAACCGCACAGGATAAGGCATTTGGTAGAAATGGCGAAGTGAATGCTACCTGGCAGGTTAGCCGGAATGGGAAGGCTTTAACTTTCAACGGAACAGGCTATGGTACTGTACCTACAGAAAATATGATTTTCAACAAAACAACTGATTTCACCATTGAATTTTGGTTCAAAGCAGCTGCAAAAACCACCGATATGTGTTTATTGTCGAATGGCAAAAGCGATGGAACAGGCAATGAAAACGCATGGAACATCACCATTAAGGCAAATAAGTTTATTGAAATTCAAAATAATGGAACTTCAGTTGCTTTTGATGCCACAAATTATCTCGACAACAACTGGCAACATATTGCCATGTCCCTCAACCGTCGGGGATACTTGTCGGTTTATATCAATGGTAGTTTAGTAAAAACTTCGGCGGTAAGTCAGTTCAAAGGATTTGGGGCGTCAAAGCTAATAGTTGGGGCGCGTTGGTATTACAGCCAACAAACTGATCATTACGATGCCTATTTTACAGGGGTCATAGATGAACTGCGGTTTTGGAACTCTGCCCGAACGGTTTCGCAAATAGAACGACTGAAAAATCATGCCCTAAATTGCAATGAGTTTGGCTTGAAGGCATATTTCCCATTTGAAGATGTTACAATTGCCGATCCTTCAATAACAAATCAGACATTAAATAATCTTACCAAAGACGATAATGCAATTGCTGGAAACATGACCCTGAATACTGTTGCATTTTCCAGCGAAAGTCCTAAGATTAAGCTACATCGCCCCGAAGTATCCATTCCTTTTGATTACGTTGTGAATGACGACAACATAATTATCACTCCAAGTGTTGATGCTGCCGAGATTGAAAATGTTATCTTAGACATTTCCGTAAAAAAAGTTAAAGATTTGAACAACAATGTGATGAACTCAACTGCTACCTGGACGGCCTTTGTCGATAAAAACCAGGTGGTTTGGGATGTTGCAGATTTGAACATACTGAAGCACATTTCGGAAGAGAAGAAGGTTACCGTAAATATTATGAACAAGAGCGGTATAAATGAAAATTTTGAAATACAGAATATACCCGACTGGCTCGATGTTTCACCACAATTCGGCGACTTGCTGCCACAGCAAACCACCCAGGTTACCATTACCGCAAAATCGTTTGTAAACATTGGGAAATATAGCCGCGACCTGCAACTGGTTTCATCAGTAGGCTATAAAGAAAGGTTGAACGTAAGCTTAAAAGTGACCGGCACTGAACCTACATGGACGGTGACAGCCGGAAACTATGAATTTACTTCAAACCTGATTGGACAGTTGAAAATTGGCGGAGTTTTTTCTACCGATCCCGACGACAAAGTGGCCGCTTTCATCAATGGTGAATGTCGTGGCGTTGCGAATGTCCAATATATGCCCGGCTCAAACAACTATCTTGTTTTTATGAGTATATACGATAACGTTGAATCAGGCAATGAAATTACCTTTAAGGTGTATGATGCAAGTACTGGCGAGATATATCCCGATGTAACGCCCAAACTCACTTTCCAGTCCAATGCGATCAATGGTTCAATAGGTAATCCCAAAATACTTGAAGCTGTTACCAACATTGAACAGGTTGTCAACCTGAACAAAAATTGGACATGGGTATCGTTCTATGTATATAACAATAATTTCAGCAATCTGAAAGAAGCATTAAAAACCATGTCTCCTGTATCAGGCGATATGTTGAAATCAGCTTCTTCTTTTGCCCAATATAGTTCCGATTTTGGTTGGTCAGGAACTTTAAAAGCATTGAATTACAAAGAAATGTTTAAATTAAATTCAGCTTCCGAAAAAAGTTTCTCCATTTCAGGTGTGAAACTAATATCTGATACGATAAGCATCAACATTGTTTCGGGTTGGAATTGGCTCGGTTTTCCATCGCAAAAACAGGTTGGTGTAAAAGAGGCATTGTCTTCGCTAACCTTGTCAACCAACGACATTATTAAATCGCAACAAAAATTTGCAGTTTACGATAATGTTATTGGCTGGATGGGTAGCCTTGATTACCTCGAACCTGGGAAAGGTTATATGATAAATGTTTCTAAAGCAGGCAAATTAACTATTTCGGGCAGTTCTACAAAATCCGCTTTAATTATGGATGATGGTTTGCCCAAATATCCAACTACTGCAAACAACATGACCATGATCGCTGAATTGGATGTTCCAAACTCTGAGAGCTATAATTTGTATGCGTACCATACAGATACATTGTGCGGTGCCGCAGTACCAATCAGGGTTCTAGAAAGATCACTCTATTTTATTTCAATAAATAGCGATCCGGGAAGCAAAATAATGTTCAAGATCGATGATAAATACAATGAACTAACAATCAATGAACAATTTACTTTCAAAGATAATGAACATTACGGAACAATTTCCGATCCTGTCAAGTTATCGGTGCTGACCTCAAAAGTTGTAAACAGCAATGAAAATGTTGGTTGTAATGTTTATCCTAATCCCTTCAGGAATATTTTGAATGTTAACCTAAATATCAAAAATAGTGAGGAGGTAAATATCATCCTTTATGATATTTCCGGACATGCTATTTTTGAAACAGGAAAGCTGACATATCCAGCCGGACAACACACCATTTACATGGATAAATCAATTGTAGGATTACCTACTGGTGTATATATTATAAAGGTTATGTCTCAAACAAATGCGGAATCCTTTAAGATCATAAAACATTGATATGAAAAAGATTTTTATAGGTTTGTACCTGATTGTATTTGTGCTAACGTCTTACGCCCAACCATGGACCGTGACCAATGCCAAATATGAAAATTCCATGACCATTACCGCGCGATTAAAAATAAATGGATTATATATTTCACAGTCGAACTGCTGGCTTGGCGTATTTTCAGGTGATGAATGTAGGGGGTATGTGCAAGCAGAGCAACTTGGCAATGGTGTGTATTTCTTCTTCCTTACGGTCTATAGTAATTCGGTTGAAGGGGAAAAGCTTACTTTCAAGTTCAACAATGGAATGATAACCCTACCTGAACTTCCTTTGGCGGTATCGTTTTCCCCGGACAAAATATTAGGTACACCAGATTTGCCATTTTTAATTACTTACCCGCTTGAATTTACATCCACAGATTTTTTGAGCTTTTCTATGGTTGATCAGATAGGAACAACTGTTATTGATAAGGCAAATAAAACAATTAAAATCAAAGTTGATGTAAATACCCAATTGAATAATCTTAAACCCATTTTTATTGTACCAGTCGGAACAAATGTATATGTCAATAATCAGTTACAAATGAGCAATGTAACCACCAACAATTTCGTAGAACCAGTTACGTACACATTAAAAGGTTTTGATGGACAAATAACAGATTGGATAGTAACAGTTTCAAAATCTACATCTGTTAATGTCTTATCAACCATGATCGCCGGATGGAACATTATTTCTACCTATGTGGTCCCTACCAATGTAAACCTCAAGGATATTTTCCAACCTTTAATCAATTCTGGGAACCTCAAAAAAGTGATGGAGGAGGCCGGAAAAACAATCGAAAACTTTGGAATCTTTGGTGGATGGATAAACAACATCGGCAGCCTGTCTGTTACCGAAGGTTACAAGGTGAAACTGGCGGCCGACGCCACGCTTTCGATCGAAGGGTCACCTGTTGGATTGCCTTTGGACATCCCTCTTTCGAACGGATGGAACATCATTTCCTATCCCTGCCCGACCGCCCAGGATGGCAAGGCTTTGGTCCAGCCGCTTATCAATGCCGGAAAATTATTAAAGGTGATGGACGAATCGGGCAAGACGATCGAAAATTATGGCATCTTTGGTGGCTGGAGGAACAACATCGGCAATTTCACCCCAGGCAAAGGCTACAAGGTCAGTGTGGCTTCCAACTGCACTTTGACCATTCCGGCCAATCCTACAAAAGCAATAACAAATGTTCAGGAAGTCCTGGCTTCCAGTCATTTTACCAAAGTATTCGAAGGTAACGGTACCGACCATATGAACGTTAACTTGGTAAACCTGCAAACATCTGGATTACAAGCTGGTGACGAGATTGGTATTTTCGATGGCAAATATTGTGTCGGTGCAGCCACAATTGGAATTGAACAGTTGAGGTCGGGGTGCATCAGCATACCTGCCTCTGCCAACGATGGCATTGGCACTGTGGTGAACGGCTTCTCCACAGGCAACCCGATCATACTGCAACTGTACCGTGGAAACCAATCTTACAAGATTGGGATGGAAACGCTTGCAGGAATCCAGTCGTTTGAAAAGAACGGGTCGGTATTCGTAAAGGTATCAGCAAGTGATCTCCCTGTTTCTCAGATGGATAATGAGCCAGACCTATTTAGGTGCTACCCCAACCCGTTTAAGGATGAAATGACAATCGATATCAGAAATTCAGAAGAAACCCGTGTCGATGTGGCGATCCACAACCTTTTGGGCCAAAAGATCAAAAACCTGTACAAAGGTTCAAACAAAGGGGAATTGATGTTAAAATGGAACGGTACCAACGATTCGGGCAATAAGGTTGCCCAGGGGGTTTACCTGTGCAAGATGAATGGGCAAACAATAAAGATCGTTTATAAGCAATGAAGAATAGGTGTATTTAAAACATTTGTTCATATTGTAAAGAGGCCGTCCCAAAAGCATTTTTTACCGCAAAGTTCCCAATCCCGAAATTTCAGCGATTTTTTTGCCTATGTTTATTTTAGTTTTTTTTGCTGAAGTTTCGGTAAGCCTCTGTTGTCATTCTTTGAACCTCAAAGGTTATCATTTCTTTTCTGTT
>Ga0209083_1002115_pt1 | contig 19742 bp, 9 predicted proteins | sample AM7aDNAmetaG_FD_184132 | JGI IMG/M metagenome (GOLD analysis project Ga0209083, IMG submission 184132) | Freshwater microbial communities from Finland to study Microbial Dark Matter (Phase II) - AM7a DNA metaG (SPAdes) (version 3) | ecosystem: Environmental > Aquatic > Freshwater > Lake ...
CAAACATTACCGGTGGCGTCGTACCCGGCGACCTGGTCCCTGCAGGTGACACCAAAAGCGCTGTGTTTACAGGCCATGTCATCGGAACTGCGAATATCAAAGCAACTTCGGGGGTGTTAACCCCTGCCTCTTCAGGGATCATCACGGTCATTGCGGGCGCTACAACAAAAGTCAGTGTGGAAACTGCTGCCAATGGATCAGGGACCATTGTCCCGGCGCAATCGCTGGCTTCAGGATCGGCGGTGACCGCCTATGCCATTTCACGGGATGCCTCGAACAACTTCGTCGCAAATGTGACAGCAACATGGTCGTTGGAGAATATCACCGGTGGCATCGTACCCGGCGACTTGGTCCCTGCAGGTGACACCAAAAGCACCGTGTTTACAGGCCACATCATCGGAACTGCGAATACCAGGGCAACTTCGGGGGTGTTAACCCCTGCCTCTTCAGGGACCATCACGGTCATTGCCGGCGCCGCAACAAAAATCAATGTTGAAACTGTCGCCGATGGATCAGGGACCATTCTCCCGGCACAATCGCTGGCTTCAGGATCGTCGGCGACAGTCTATGCCATTTCACGGGATGCCTCGAACAACTTCGTCGCAAATGTTTTAGCAACTTGGGATTTAGCAAACATTACCGGTGGCGTCGTTCCCGGCGACCTGGTAGGTTCTGGTGACAGCAAAAGCGCCGTGTTTACAGGCCATGTCACCGGAACTGCGAATATCAGGGCATCTTCGGGGGTGTTAACCCCTGCATCTTCAGGGACCATCACGGTCATTGCGGGCGCTGCAACAAAAGTCAGTGTTGAAACTGCCCCCAATGGATCAGGGACCATTGTCCCGGCGCAATCGCTGGCTTCAGGATCGTCGTTGACAGCCTACGCCATTTCACGGGATGCCTCGAACAACTTTGTCGCAAATGTGGCGGTAACTTGGGATTTAGAAAATATTACCGGTGGCGTCGTGCCCGGCGACCTTGTCCCTGCAGGAGACAGCAAAAGCGCCGTGTTAACAGGCCATGTCACCGGAACTGCCAATGTCAGGGCATCTTCGGGCATGTTAACCCCTGCATCTTCAGGGATCATCACGATTACTGCAGGCATTGCAACAAAAATCAATGTTGAAACTGCGGCCAATGGATCGGGGACCGTTGTCCCGGCACAGTCGGTGGCTTCAGGATCTACGGTGACTGGTTATGCCATTTCACGGGATGCCTCGAACAACTTTGTCGCAAATGTGGCAGCAACATGGACATTGGAAAACATCACCGGTGGCATCGTACCCGGCGACCTGGTAGGTTCTGGTGACAGCAAAAGCGCTGTGTTTACAGGCCATGTCACCGGAACTGCCAATATCAGGGCAACTTCGAGCGTGTTAACCCCTGCCTCTTCAGGGACCATCACGATCATTGCCGGCGCTGCAACAAAAGTCAGTGTGGAAACTGCTGCCACTGGATCCGGGACCATTGTCCCGGCACAGTCGGTGGCTTCAGGATCTCCGGTGACAGCCTACGCCATTTCACGGGATGCCTCGAACAACTTCGTCGCAAATGTGTTAGCAACTTGGGATTTAGCAAACATTACCGGTGGTGTTGTACCCGGCGACCTGGTTCCTGCAGGGGACAGCAAAAGCGCCGTGTTTACCGGCAACATCATCGGAACTGCAAATATCAGGGCATCTTCGGGGGTATTAACCCCTGCCTCTTCAGGGACCATTACGGTCATTGCGGGTGCTGCAACAAAAGTCAATGTTGAAACTGCCGCCAATGGATCCGGGACCATTGTCCCGGCACAGTCGCTGGCTTCAGGATCTCAGGTGACCGCCTATGCCATTTCACGGGATGCCTCGAACAACTTTGTCGCAAATGTGGCGGCAACTTGGGTGTTGGATAACATTACAGGTGGCATCGTACCCGGCGACCTGGTAGGTTCTGGTGACAGCAAAAGCGCCGTGTTTACAGGCCATGTCACCGGAACTGCCTATATCAGGGCATCTTCGGGCATGTTAACCCCTATCTCTTCAGGGATCATCACGATTACTGCAGGCACTGCAACAAAAATCAATGTTGAAACTGCAGCCAATGGATCGGGAACCCTTGTTCCGGCGCAATCGCTGGCTTCAGGATCGTCGTTGACAGCCTACGCCATTTCACGGGATGCCTCGAACAACTTCGTCGCCAATTTGGCGGTAACTTGGGATTTAGAAAATATCACCGGTGGCGTCGTGCCCGGCGACCTTGTGCCTGCAGGGGACACCAAAAGCGCCGTGTTCACAGGCTATGCAGCCGGCAGTGCCATCATCAAAGCAATTTTCGGTGAATTGGTACCGGTACCAACGGGGATCATTACCGTGAATCCGCAGCCATTTATTATCATTACAAGTCCAGACGGCGGGGAAGACTGGCAACAGGGATCTACTCACCAGATCACATGGAACACCAATATCAGCGGAAATATAATAATCGAGCTTTATAAGGGCGGATCATTCTACCAGGTGATCATTGCTCCCGCACCTCCGGCAGGTATCTATGCATGGACTATTCCCAACGATCAGACAACCGGAAATGATTATAATATCAGGATCATCAGTGCAACAGATCCCGGCATATATGATTTCAGCAATGACGACTTCACGATCTCAGGCAGGATCCCGTTAACCCTGGTGGTTCAGGACATCATCATCCCGGGCGGACAATCTGAATGTTACAATGCGATCCAAACAGTTTTTATCGCCGGAAACGGATCTGAATTTGTGGTACAGAACACAGGAAGTGCCATCATGATTGCAGGCCGGAATATCATTTACCTGCCAGGAACAAGTGTAAAAACCGGTGGCTATATGCACGGGTATATCACCGGCAACGAACAATATTGCATTCCTCAGAAAGCTCCGGCCATCCCGTTTGCCAGCATTGAGCAGGAACAACATCTTGCACCTGCTCGACCTTTTTTCCGGGTTTACCCCAATCCCACATCAGGCCTTTTCTTCCTGGAAATCAAGGGTGATCCTGAAACAATTGGTATCACTGTAGAAATTTCGGGGATACATGGAAAAAAAGTGTTGAATACGAAATTGCCGGGAAATGGGAATTATGCATTGTCACTGGCAGAAGAACTTCCCGGCATATACATTATCCGGGTGATATCCGGGGTAAGAACTGAAACCATAAAAATAATCAGACAATAAATTCCTTTCCGCAGTATTCTTTATATTTGTTTCATCAACCTGTTGACAGCTCATTATTCATACATGCGAGAACTTTATCAGAAAAATAAACTTTTTTTCGTGATCCTGATCGCCGCGGTGCTGGGATTCATCGTTTGGTATTTTTCTAACATCTTTATTTTCATTATTATAGCCGGAGTTATTTCTATTATCGGGGCTCCTTTGGTAGAACAATTCGACAGGATCAAAATCGGCAGGTTTGCATTCCCACACGTGTTGAGTGTAACGCTGACGCTGCTGCTCATCCTGTTGCTGTTTTTCGGCTTGTTCAGCCTGTTCATCCCGCTTGTGGTGAATGAAGCGGAAATGATCAGCAGCATCGACGGAAAGCAGTTCGTTGCCTATTATAGCAGTGAAATATCAAGCTTTCAGCATACGCTCATCCGTTTTGGCATTATGCCGCGTGGAACCACCATTGAATCGGCAGCGAAACAAGCCATTCTGAAAATTATTGATTTCGGTATGTTTTCAAATGTGCTTACTTCCATCATTTCATTCACCGGGACGTTCTTTTTTAACCTTTTCTCGATCATTTTTCTCTCCTTCTTTTTCATGAAGGATCATAAAATGCTTCCGCGGTTCATTCTCCTGATCACCCCGGAGAAGTATGATGAACGGATTAAAAAGGTTATGGTTAAAAGCCGGGCTCTGTTGTCAAGGTATTTCATCGGCCTCATCATTCAAATCATTGCGAACATCATTACCTATTCGCTTGCGCTGTACCTTGTCGGCGTACAAAGTCCGCTGGTGATCGGATTCTTCACAGGTATCATTATCATCGTTCCTTACCTTGGAGGAATCATCTCCATGATCATGGGGGTAATCCTCGGCGTGACGGGCGTTATCAGCACCGGAGATTATGCCATGATCCTGCCGATGGCCTTGCGCATTCTCGCCGCCATGTTTGTTGTGCAGACGATCGACAACAATGTTTTTGCCCCATTGATCCAGGGGAAAAGCGTGAAAGCACACCCGGTGGAGATTTTCCTGGTGGTCATCGCCGCTGCCAGTTTCGGAGGAATCGCCGGCATGATCGTTGCCGTACCCGCCTATGGCTTTGTTAAAATTATTGCCCATGAATTCCTGAGTAATTTCCGGATTGTTCGGCATATGTCAGAAAAGAGTTAACTTTACACTATTCTAAAACGATTTAAAATTCCAACCATGGCAAAATCAGGATCAAAAATGATGCTTGCAGCAGTGGCAGGCTTGGCAGCCGGAATCGGGGTGGGCATGCTCATCGCCCCGGCGAAGGGTTCAAAAACCCGTAAGCGGCTTAAAAAACGCATCATGGGTATCGCCGATATGATGCAGGATGATCTGTCTGAGAAAGTCAATGCCTTCAAATCGGCATTCGCATCAAATGAAAAAGAGGAACTTTCTGCTTTAGAGCATCTGGAAGATGATAAGGAGGAAAAGTGATGGCACCTGGAAAAATTTCTGACAATGTTTCGTTACTGACCGAGAATGTCAAGGATTATGTGAATTTGCGCATTGACCTGACAAAGCTGATCCTCACGGAAAAGATCGCAAAACTTGCTTCCTTTTTCCTCATCTCCGTCATTTTCTTTATCCTGGCCATGTTCCTGCTGTTATTCCTTTCTCTGGCCTTTGTCTTTGGGTTTGGTGATTCAATTGGCCCGGCCTGGCTCGGTGCGCTCATCGTCACAGCCGTTTATGTGCTCGGTGGCGTGCTGATCTACATTAAAAGGCACCAGTTTTTTATCAATCCATTGGTTTCACATTTAACAAAAATCCTGATGGAGGAAAAAGATGAAAACGAGTAAAAGATATCTTGTCAAGCCCGAAAAAATCCATTCCATGAATGATCTCAGGATGGAAAAACTGCGGCTGCGGATGGAGATCATGAAAACTGAAGAAAACATCCATGCTGGCTACAGGGACATCCTGGAAGCACTTTCGTTTAAAAACATCACCTCCTCCCTCATCAATGATGTTGCAGCAACCTCTTCGGTGCTGACCAAAGCATTTTCCTTTGGAAAAGCGATGATCGCCAAGCGAAAGAAAAAGAAACAGGGAAACCTTCCGACACAACCCTCTTCCTGACCCGGGCCTTATCCTATGAAGTGGTTAATATTTGTTTTGCTGACGCTGGCTCTTCCGGGTATTCCCCTGAAAGGACTTTCACAGCAACCTGCAGATACAGCCACGCTGTTTGAATATGGCGCCAATCCTGCAGCAGGAAGGTATTATCAAACAAGAGGCCTGAACATATATGTTGAAATTTATGGCAAAGGGGCCCCATTGCTGGTGATCCATGGGAATGGCGGGTCAATAGCATCGATGAAAGAGCAGATCCCTTTCTTCTCTGAAAATTATCAGGTGATTGCCGCCGACAGCCGCTCCCAGGGAAAATCATTCGATCTCCACGACTCTCTTTCCTATGAAATGATGGCTGATGATTTCAGTTCTTTGCTCGATTCTATGCACCTTGATTCAGCTTTCGTGGTGGGATGGAGCGATGGCGGCATCATCGGGCTTCTGCTGGCCATCAGGCATCCTGAAAAAGTAAAAAAATTGGCAGTGACAGGGGCCAACATCCGGCCGGATTCAACCGCCGTTTCTTCCGCTGATATCCGGTTTATGAAAGACCTGGTTGTTACCCTTCAAAATCAAAAACAAGATCCGGCGGTGAAAAATCAGATCAAACTGACCCGCCTGATGATCAACGAACCAAACATACCCCGGAGTTCACTTCAGCAGATCCGTTGTCCTGTTCTCGTCATCTGTGGTGACCACGACATCATCAAACCGGAACACACGCTGGAAATTTTCCGTTCCATTCCCGGGGCATCCCTGTGGATCCTGCCTGGTTCCGGCCATGATACCTGCATCCGGTTCAAAGATGATTTTAATAAAATGGTCAGGCGTTTTTTTTATGATAATTGAAGCATGTGTGAATTCTGCTGTTTCCGCCATCGAAGCGCAAAAAGGCGGCGCCGGAAGGGTTGAATTATGTGAAAACCTGCATGATGGCGGAACCACACCCAGCGCAGGGAGTATCCGGTTAGCCAGGAATAAACTTCAAATTGATCTATTTGTGATGATCAGGCCCCGTGGAGGCGACTTTCTCTATTCCACAGAAGAATTTGAAATCATGAAGGAGGATATCAGGGTGGCAAAAAATCTCGGTGCCGATGGCGTTGTTTTCGGTATCCTGTTGCCCGGGGGAGCATTAGACGTGAAACGTATGAGGGTGTTGATAGAAATGGCCCGTCCCATGGGTGTCACCTGTCACCGTGCCTTCGATATGACTGCGGATCCTTTCCAGGCCATGGAAGATCTGATCGGCCTCGGCGTTGACCGGATCCTCACTTCAGGCCAGCAACCCACCGCACAGCAAGGAGCGCCATTGATCAGGGATTTGATCAATAAATCAGCCGGCCGCATCATCATCATGCCGGGAAGCGGGATCAAGGAACCTAACGCTGCCGCCGTCATTGAATCCACGGGCGCAAAAGAAATTCACATTCACTTAGAGAAAATCCGGAAAAGTAAAATGCAATTCGTTCAACCCGGAATTTATATGGGAAAACCGGGACAATCAGCGTTTGAAAATACGATTGCGGATTGGAAGAGCATCAGCGAGTTACGATTGACAATTGACAATAGACAATTGACGATTGACAATTGACAATTGACAATTGACAAGTGACAATAGAGCCAGGAAATGGTTGTTTTATTAAGTGTCACGCGTCACGTTCAAAATGCACGTGCAGCCCTCACATAGCACATGGTGGACTTGGAAACTGAATACGGGATACGAAATATGGAGTGCATGATCCATGCATTTGTCGTGCTGGCCTCGCTCGAGCACCAGTAGTAGTCATTGCCAAAAGGGCCAGTGAGATCACTATTCAGGAACATCTGATTCAGTTCATCCAGAGAAGGTAAAAACCAGTCGCTGTAGCCGTTCATTTCGAGGAGGTCACACTGGCGGGCTGCAATGTTAGGCGAGCTGCACAGGTTGACAATGGCCGTGGTGTTGGCCTGTCCGGTACCTATTGCCGTAGATGTACCCGGAATCGAAGTTCCGCTGCAGCCCCAGGGTCCTCCGGCCTGGTCTGTCGTGGCTGCAATTAACCCATGGTGTCCTGTTCCGTCAACATAGAACACAATGCCTCCCTGGTAATAATCTCCCACAGAAGGAAATAAGGCTGTCTTAAAACTCAACTCATTTCCATAGCAGGTTCCCACGTTGTTCGTTGCATAGGCCCTGACAAAGTAAGTCGTATTCAATGCCATCCCTGTGAGGTCACTCGTAAAAGTGCCAGTGTCAGAGTTATTGATCGTTATATTGTTTGCGATTGTCGGATTGGCTGTTATGCCCCAGCATACACCCCTGGCTAAAACACTGTCTCCGCCATCACCGGAAATATACCCTCCGCTCACCGCCCTTGTACCCGTTATATTTGTAATGGCATTCGTGGTCAAACTGATCGCTCCGGTCTGGGTTGTAAAGCTGACCTCGTTGCCATAGGAAGTCCCGACGCTGTTTGTGGCATAGGCCCTTACATGATACAAGGTAGAAACCGTTAATCCTGTGAGGATACTGGAAAAGGTCCCCGATCCTGTTCCGTCAGTCGTTTTGCTGTCGGCAATGGTCGGATTCGGACTTGTACTCCAGCAAACGCCCTTCGCGATGATCCCCAAACCTTCATCATTGGTGATTGTCCCGCCACTGACTGCTGAAATTGCTTTGATGGATGCAACAACATGGGTTGTCAAACCAATAACACCATTCAGCGTGGTAAAACCAATTTCATTCCCATAGGAGGTTCCAACACTGTTGGTTGCCCAGGCTCTTGCAAAATAGCTGCGGTTGACGGTTAATCCGGTCAGATTACTGCTGAACGACCCTGCTCCTGCCCCATCTGTCGTTTTGAAATCAGCAGTTGTCGGGTTATGGGATGAACTCCAGCACATCCCTCTTGCCGTAACGGGTGCACCTCCGTCACTGACAATGCCTCCACTGATTGCAGAAACAGCAGAGATACCGGATGCGGCATTTGTGACGAGTGCGGGTAGTTGAGGAACTGCGGAAGAAGACGGCACCCATACCGGGATCCCATTGTTCAAAGTCAACACCTGTCCGTTGGTGCCAACAGGCACTGTTAACCATTGCGTACCGCTCCAGTAAAGCATATCCCCGATATTCACTCCATTGGGAGGAGACACGGCAACCCATTTCGTACCATCCCACTGATAATAACCTGCATGCACATTATTCGGAGTAGTGCCTGCAGCCGCTGTGTTGTAAATAATGAGTCCCACAGCAGGAGAGACAATGGGTGCGGCAATGTTGGCAGCGGTAAGAGAAACCCTGGGCAACAGCACTCCCCTCAAGGAGGATTGCACATCAAGCATGGCCGACTGATCGGGGGTGCTGTTGCCGGTGCTGATGCTTACCTGTGCGAAACCGCTGAAGCACATAAACAGGAAGAAAGTCAGAAAAGCAATGGTATTTTTCATGGCGAAACAAATTTTTCTGGAGAACATGACATGAATCCCTCAAGGGCTAAGCATGACAAAACATGCTGTCAATATTTGTTTGGCTAATATAACACTAAAACCTGGAAATTTACAGATTTTAAGAGTCCGTTTAAATTTTATTCATTCCAAAAATTCAGATCTTAACTGGCGATATTTATTTTTCATATCTTATTGAATATGAACCATCCCCGGCCCTCCCCTTGGAGACTACTCTTTATACATTTCTATTTTCGTTCTCTTAGCTGTTAGTTAGTCAAGATTATCTGAATTACAATAAATTACACTGAGTTCCACAGAGGAGTCACAGAGAGACACAGCGTTTGATCTTTGAATTTGTTCCCATTTATTTATATGTAATTTTAAAAAGCTGTTTTTCCATTCTCTGTGAATCTCTGTGACTCCTCTGTGGAACTCTGTGAACCAAGCATTGGTCCGTGCGAGCACAACCCAAAAGGACATAATGAAGCTGAATGCTTATCGAATGCTTATTGAATGTTGATTGAATGCTTATCGAATGAAAGCATGGAGGCAGTTTGGAGAAGCAGAATGAAATTGAGCGCTGCCAAGCATTATATAATTGAAAATTAGTACATTGAAATTTGATTAAAACGGTAATCACCAGATTTTTAATCAAATGACGTTGTTGAATGATGCCTTGATTTTTTTCAAATGTGACATAGCTCTAAGAAATTCAGACTTTCAAGCAGGAGTCATCAAGGTAATTGTTAGGTAAACCGATACGATTGTGTCCGGTCCTGTCCAGTGCCCGTTTCCGGGCATTATTGTTAAGCGCTTATTTTCCAATGAATTAACTGCACAAGCGTCCGGAATCGGGCACCTGGGCTCAATTATGAGTCCTTCTGAGTCACGTAAAATCCTCATATTCATGCCATTATAAGTTTCGGCATGCTAATTGCAAGGTGTTGACTCCACAAAGGTCAGATATCATAAAATACAAACTCGGTCCAGATGTTCAATCCATACTGGAAACAATAATTCGCATTTCACATACTCGCTTCTTTGCCGGAAGATAATGTAAAATGACAAGTTAAAATTAAATGTAAAAGACCATGTGCGCAATAGCTGGTTTCCATATAATAAAGTTACGGCAAACCACTATTGAAATAAGGATGTAACAATATCATATCATTCATATTCAATATATTAACAAAGTCTTATGGCGTGCAGGATCTACGCCAGCGGTTCGCCCAGAATGTGTCGAAAGACGCAATCCATCTTTAAAAGCTGAAAATAGTTTGCCAACCACTTTTAAATATTTCCGAAATGAACCTTTTATTCATTCACCATGACCCGGAAATTCAATCAGAGATTGATGATTTCCTGCAAACGAACAAAGACAATTGTTTTTTTTCGCACAACACCGAGTCCACCATCCGGATACTGAATGATCACCCGATCGATCTTGCAGTACTGATCATCAACCATATGCGGGATGCAGCGGTGTTAAAATACATCAACGACAATTATAAAGAACTAGAGGTATTGCTGATGGCCAGTGAAGAGTATGATGAGATCATCTCCCTGTTCAGTGAATGCCAGTATAAGACGGTCAGGATGCCTCTGAAGCTAAAGGATTTGAGGATAAATATTGACCGGGTTGTCGAGGAGCGCACAAACAATGCAACCTACAATCAATGATAAGCCCGGCAACGTTTTCAGGTCACTGTTCAGGCAACTTTACGCGAGCCTGTTCGGGGAGGTTGTTTGCCCGCGGGCCGTAAGGCTTTGCATGGAAAAATGATGCATTTCTCCATATACATCCTGATTAATCTTGACTAACCAATTAACCATTTAAAGAAAAAATTATGAAAAAAATTTTCACGCTGCTCATTGCTTTATTAGCATTTTGCAATGTTGCATTTTCAGCCAGCTACAACGTGAAGTTATACGGGTTGACTGCCACGGCCGTCGGAGGGGTTGCAACAACATCCCAGCAGGTCATTGGTGCAGGATCATGGTATAACAACCAGGCGGCATCAAAGATGGAATTGTATCTTCCCCTGGCCTCTTTGGGCTCTTTCACAATTGACCAGATTGCCTCAATGTCCTTTTCAACACAAAAAGTACTCCCACTGGGCACGAATGTGGATTTTTACTGGAGTATATACACTGTTGGGACGAACCATGGATGGTACGGCGAACGCCTGACATCCGAACCCATGTATTACATCAACTACAATGCACCCTACAATGTTTGGTCGAGTCATCAGACAGCCGCCGGAACGAATCAAATGACATTTTTTGATTCAAATCATTCCCCGGCCGGATATAGCAATGCTCCGACTCTAGCCGACCTGCAGGCAGGTGCCATTGACTGGAGTTCTACATCGCCATTTTGGGCTCCCGGAACCTTCTATGATTATGGCGCCGCTACGGTAAAATACATATCAATTTCTACCGGGAGTGCCTGGAACAACGTTATGCTATCTTATCTTGATAATATTAACATCACGCTGAACAATGGAGATGTGTTTACAGTTGACCTGGAGCCAGGTGACCCGGCCCCAAAAATAACAGTTCAATCACCAACAGCGGTTTCATGCTATAATTATGATGTTGATGTAAAAGTCAAGGATTTTTCCAATGTTGGTGCCATTTCGATGTACTTAACCTTTAACCCCGCTATCTTTGAATTTTTGTCGGGTGGAGAGGTTACGTTAAATCCAAAAATTTCCGCTACAGCTAGTGCAAATGCCCTGCCTGGAAAGTTTATTCTTGGCTGGAATAGCATTACGGGTATATTCCTTTCCGAGGATGAGGTTTTATTTACCCTGCATTTCAAACTACTTCCTTCTGCCGCCGGAACATCACCAAACTTTGTATGGAGCACAGATGAAAGTGCCAACGAAATTGCCGGACCTGGCGGATCTCCGATATACAGCAGTTTCTTCGATGTATTCAACACCCCCGCATGGACTACTCCTGTACGGCCTGTTGTTAATGTTAATACGGGTATCGGGTATTGCAAGATACAGGAGGCGATTGATGCTGCTGCAACAAATAATGATCCTGGCGACCATGACGTTATTACGGTGGCTGCCGGAACCTATAGCGAGGATATCATGGTAACCAAGTCACTTGACATCCGTGGTCCCAACTACCTGGTTGACCCAAACACCGGTTCACGTGGTGCCGAGGCGATCATACATCCGGCAACATCCAGTAAATTTGGTGAGATCATCAAGATCAGAGCAAACGATGTGAATGTCGACGGGTTTACAATTGACGGCGACAATCCTTATCTTACCAGTGGCATCCTCGGAACAAATGGCGCCGACCTTGACGCAGCCGAAGCTGTTACCGTGTATGTTGATAACATCGGCAACCTGAAGGTATCAAACAATATCATTAAAAACCTCACCTATTTCGGGGTGACTCTGTTCGGTGCAACATACAGTGCTCCTGCTACGACGGGTCATGAAATCGTCAACAACAGGATCATGGACCTTGGAACTTACCTTGATCCGGATACGGATCCGAATAACAATATGAATTCCTGGGGTGGCGGTGTGCTGCTTTATAACAACCAATATGCAAAGGTTGCTTACAACGAGATGTACAATGTGCGCATGGGTGTTCAAACAGGAAATTTCAGCCAGGCGAATCCAGGTTTGGCAACGTTCCAGGTGATCGATCATAACAAGATCCAGTCACGGCGTCGTGGTATTTTCCACAATCTCCACTATGGCCCTGCGTCCCCGTATACTTTATCTTATAACACCCTGACAGCCTTAGCCAATGCCAATGAAACCAACTACTGGGATGGCATTTTACTGGCTTCTCTTTCAGTGCCTTGGACTTGCACCACCAATACGATGAATGGTGCAGGCCTGACAATACCTGCCCATGGTTACCAGGTATGGAACGTGGCATCAACCAGCCCTGCCCTTATCAGCGGCGGTACCGTTTCAAATGTTACCAACGGTGTTTTTGCCAATAATTGGGAAGGCTATTTTGGCAGTAATGGCGGTGATGGTGCCAATGCGACCATCAGCGGCGTTACCATTACTCCACTGGCAACAGGTACAGGCATACGCCTTCACGACCATCCGAGCAGCACCCACGGGAATGTATACCTTACCATCGGTGCAGGAGTTATCGTGAATGGCGGCGCAAACGGTCTCATCGTGGAAGGCACCAATGCCAAGGTGTTTTCACCGGTTGGAAACCTTGCATTAAACGGCCAGACCAGCAAATTCATCCAGCTGATCGACAATGCCTTTAACATTGATGCTACGGCGGTTACTTTCAATTCCAAGCTGGGTTCTGCCATGACATTGTCTGAATTATTCGCCACAGAAGACAAGATCGACCACAAAATCGACCTTGCGACCCTTGGATTCGTAACTGTTAAAGCCCTCAACGCCTATGTGACAATTGGTAGTTATGTTGCACCTAACACGTTCGCACTGATCCAGCGCGGGGTTGATGCAGCAGGAAGTCCAGGTTGGACCGTTCACGTAGATGCAGGCAACTATACCGACAACCAGGTACTGATCAACAAATCACTAACTGTTTTAGGCGCAGGATATGCAACGACGACCATTGATGGCGGTTCTGCCTCACTCACCACAACCGGACTTGTCAGAATAACAGCCACCGGGGATGTGACATTCGATGGATTCACCGTCAAGAAAGCCGGAGGGCCTTCTTCTCCTGGTGATGGCGGAGATAATTTATTAAATGTTGGCATCTATGCCCAATCAGGCTTGTCAGGAAATACTTATACGATCTCGAATAACAGGATTCTTGGAACCAACAATGCAAACGACGAGCAGGATTATGGTTTCTATTCGAATGGCGGCAAGGAAAGTCTTGACTTCACCAGCAATATAATTTCGCAAACTGGCTCTAATGCAATGTTGATTGAAAAACATGAAGGCGCAACAAATTTAAGCGACAACACCCTTGACGCTGGTGCGTATGGCATTGATCCCATTTTCTATATGACTTACGGCGGATTGGATGTAACCACACTTCAGAAGATTCATCACAATACGATTGATCTGTCAACAGGATCAGGTACAGGTAATGCCACCGGTGTATCTTTTGCCAGTTCCTACAGGAATTATCCTTACACATCGAACCTGGGTAGCGGTAAATACACCGGTATCCAGATAACAGACAACACAATCACGGGATTAATAGCAAATCGCCGTGGTATCAGTCTCTGGAATGGAGAAGCAGGTGCAGGAATAGCCGGTGATATTTCAAATCCGATCATCACAGGTAATACCATCACAGGTATTGGGGCTTCGACCTTGAACTGCCGGGCCATCCAACTGATCAACCTTGTTAGCAATGCTACCATTGAGAATAACCTTGTAAGTGCAGTAAACCAGGGTTTCCGGGGATTCACTTATGCCCCCGGTACTGGAATTGCGTCAGGAACACAGCTCCATCAGAATTCGTTTACCAATTTTACAGAACTCAACTGGGCTGGAGCATCTGCCCTGAACGCGACCTGTAACTGGTATGGAATCAATACCGTTAGCGGTGTTGCTGCAAAGATCAACGGGAATATCACCTATGATCCATGGCTTGTAAGCGGTACCAATACTGGAAGTCCTCCGGGATTCTATCCTGCAAGCGGCACCTGTACAGGCGCTGTTAACCTCTATGTAAACGATATCTGGGATGGAACAGAAGGGTATACGACAATTGCCGGAAATGATCTGACAGGCAATGGTACGCCATCTGCTCCATTCGCCACCATTGGCAAGGCAGTTTCCGTTGCTGTTGCAGGTTCAACCATTTATGTTGATGCCGGCACTTATCCGGAACAGGTTCAAATCGGGATGAGTCTGAATATCATCGGACTGGACAGGACCAAAACTTTCGTGACGCCTCCTTCAACCTTCCCAAGTGTTGCCTGGAACAATGCACACCCGGTGATCTATGCCTACGGCAATGCCAATACGGTCAATATAAGCAAAATAGCCATTGATGGCAATGGCGGCAGAACTGTTGACTGGTTTGTTGGCGCCTTATATTATGAAGCCAATGGTACATTCACTGACAATAAAATTACCGGCATCCATGATGCAGGCGCTTTCAGTGGAATGCAGATGGGCCACGCTTATTATGGCGTTCACGATGGCACGATGACACAGAACCTTACGATCACCGGCAACATCGTTGAAGATTATCAAAAAGGCGGCATCTATTTAAAAGGAACAGGTACTGCTGCAACCATCACGGGCAATACCGTTACCGGACAGAATGTTGGTGAAGTTACGGCTCAAAATGGTATTTGCGTGATGTCTGGAGCGACTGCTACCATTACCGGAAATATTGTTTCCAAGAACATCTGGAATAAGGTTGAACATCCTCACACATGGACAGCTTCCGGAATCCTGCTCTACCAATCCGGTGCCTGCAATGTTTCAACTAATAATCTCAGCGGGAACGAAATAGGATTATCATCCTATCAGCATGGGGGATCCACATTTGGCATAAACACCTTCTCTGACAACAAGATACACCTGTGGCTTGATGTTGCCGGTGATGTTAATGGCGGCAATGTTTATGATAAATATGTCAATAACAACACGATGCCTGAGGCCGTATTCGGATGTATCCAGTATGCCGTGGATGAAGCTTACGACAATACCACTTCAGGGGTAGTGCTGACAGCCAGCAACAATGATTTCATCGAGAATGTGACCGTATGGTATGGTGTAACCATCCAGGGCGGTGGCATCGGGATTACCAAGGTCTTCCCAGCTATTTCCAATCCTAACTGTGGTGGAGGTGGCGGAGGATCATTATGTGCCGGATCAAGTAATGTTTTCCTTGTACAGGCAGATAATGTAACGATCCAGAAACTTACGGTGGACGGTAATAACCCATCTCTTACAAGCGGTGTACTTTCAAACGGAATAGATGTCGATGCACGGAATGGTATCATTACCAATCATGCTGCAGGTGTTTACAACAATTTGAATGTAAACAATGTAAAGGTTCAAAACATCTATCTGCGCGGTTTGTATGCATCTTCCGGAGGATCCTTTAATTTTTATAATAATACGGTTAACAATGTTAATGGTGAATCTGCTTCGATCGCAATGTTCAATTTCGGTGGATCAGGTGCTTTCACCAGCAATATCGTTAGTGATGCCAATGATGCAATTGCTTCCAACTGGTCAACCGGAACTACCTATACAGGGAATACAGTTACCAATTCGGGAAGTGGAATCCACACTGATAACAGTGGTAGTGGAACCGGCACTGCTGATGTAATCGAAAATAATGATATCAGCAATAGTCCTGTCAACGGATATGGGATCTTTGTATTTGCACCGTATAAGAATGTATTGGTGCAAAAAAACACTATTACCAATGTTGAAGTCGGACTGACCTGTGCCGGGTCTTATTCTGCAAGCACAACTCCTGTATTTACACAAAACACGGTTGATGGTCAGATGAAGGCCAACTCTATTGGGGTCTATTCAACAACGGAGATTTGGGGCTATACTTCAGGGAACCAGAATGTAGTGTTTACCAATAATTTCATCAAGAACAATGTCAAAGGGTTCTTGCTTGCATCTGAATTTGGATATACCAACACCACTAGAGCCAATCAGAATTCCATTACCGGCAACACCACGGGAGTCAAGCTTGTAAAAGACTACACTGAAGTTCCTCCTACAGGCTCTTTTGCTTTGGATATGGAATGTAACTGGTGGGGTGCCACTTCTGCAACTGCAGTTGCAACAGCAGTTGCTGCAGCAAGTCCCCCGGTTGATTATACTCCATGGCTTATCAATGGAACAGATGATCAACTTGCAGTACCTGGTTTCCAACCGGTATCCGGAAGTTGCCATGGCTCACCGATTGAATTGACTTGCGCGGAAAACGTTACCGAAGTCTCATGCCAAAGCCAGGCTGCGATCAATACCAAATTTACTGCATGGCTGGGAACTACTTCAGCATCGGGATGCAGTGGCACGTTGACCACAGATCCGACTACTCCTGCGGCTCCTGCAGCATGCGGAGGCTACGTTGATGTTACCTGGAATTATGCAAGTGATTGCGGTAATCTCACCTGTACCAGGAGATTTACAGTTACCGCAGCACCGGCGGTACAGATAACCTGTCCTCCTGATGTTATCGTAAATCAAACCCAGGAAAAAGATCCTTTTGCAACAGGTTATGCCACTGCAACTGATTGCAATGCATCATCAACAATTACATTTAATGATGACAGAAGCAAACTGGACCAATGCAATTCAACGGGATTTATTACGCGTACATGGTCAGTAACCAACTCCTGTGGAAGTACAGCAACATGTCAACAGAAGATCACGGTGACTGATGTTACCGATCCTGTTCTGACTGCTTGTCCTTCAAATATTACGAAGGATACTGATCCCGGGTACTGCTCGGCAGTGGTAACTTACACCGCTCCCACTGCGACAGATTTTGGATACTTCCAGGGTTTTGAAAATCCTGCGTGGTTAAGCGGCAACTCCGATAATAATCCATCGACCGACTGGAATGATTACGCCAGTGCGATCGCAAGGGTACCCTCCGGTACGGACGGGATTAACTCAAAATCAGGAGGTGCACACGCAGTTATCAATTCTACTGCAAATATTATCCCCAATACAACGGGTGCTTTTTGTCGCCTGGGTGGCTATAATGGCACATTTGGATTGGGTTTCATATCAAGTGTGGATGTGTTTTTCAACATGAGTGATCCACGGCTTGCTACCGGCGACTACGGCTGGGATCTTGACCAGGCTGTAAGCAACAACACCGGTGGATTCCTGCGTGATTTCGTATATCATGTTGCAGGGGATAATACCGGTATTTATGTTTGTGTTGGCAACGGCTCCAGTGATGCCATACCGGGAATGACTCCTGCTGAAATCCAGGCACAACCTCACGCCTCGATTCCTTCCGGCACTCCGTCAGGATGGTACACGATGAAATGGGAATCGCGAAATGATGCAGGTTTCCTCGCTGTAGATTTTACCATCATTAATCAATCAGGCAGTGTGATTTGGACAACCTCGATAACAGGTACTGATGCCATTGCAACCGTTGGTGGAAACCGCTATATGTGGTTTAATTTCATTGCTGCCGACAAACTGGCTATTGAAAATACCAGTTTAGTGCGGAAACTGGAAGTTTCATCCCTGCCCGCCAGCGGGACATCATTCGCGAAGGGAACGACAACAGTTAATTGTAATACTGCTGATGCCTGTGGTCACACTAAAGCATGCAGCTTTACAGTAACAGTAGAAGATCACGTGGCTCCTGTAATATCAGCATGCCCGCCAGCAAAGCAATTCTTTGGTTGTTCAACGCTCGCCATTACTCCACTCGGTTATAGTGAGACCGAAGTGTCAGTTTCAGCAGCCCAGTTTGGAACGGAAGGTGGAACGGCTACGGATGTCTGCGGTGTTACTTATTATTCCTACAAGGACAGCAAGGCAAATATATGCCCGCTCGTTGTAACCCGTTTATGGACAGTGAAGGATGCCTCCGGCAATGCTACTACTTGCAACCAGACCATCAACATCATTGACAATGTTGATCCGACAATTGTATGTCCTGCTCCCATAACAGTGTGCGGGTCTCAGAAAGTAAGCTGGGTTAACTATGTCTCCGATATTAATGAACTAACATGTGATCCTCCTCCGGGTTCGGCTGGTGGCGCATGGGTGGATAATGGTCCGTGGGTATGGCAATCATTCCATGCCGGGAAAACAGGTGTTTTGAAAAGCGTTACGCTGGGTCTGTATAACATTGATGTATTTCCATTTACCTTGCATGTGGCGCTTTATAGCGGCGACGGGGTATGTGTGCCCTATCCTGGCACCCAGCCTCAGTTTAACTCATGCCCCATGTGGGTATATGACTCCGTGATCACCAATTATTTTAGCGGGACAATAACAATCAATGTCCCCCAGAATGCCCAGCCTTATTTGGTTACAGGGAATATGTATACCCTCCTGTTTTCGGGCATCCATGACTATTCAGCTGATAGTCCGGGCAATTATGACCATGGCTGGTATGTAAATTCAACCGTCTGCACAGGTATGGGAACCAATACCGGAATGCCCGGGGGTGGAACATACGGATATAAACCTAATTCTGGCACATGGAGTTCCGGATGCGTTACCAATTATCATATCGCATTCAATACCACCATTGGACAGATCCCTGGCTTATCCGCCTCAGACAATTGCGGGGTGAAAACCGTGACTTCTGATGTAGCATCTGGTTCCATGTTCGGCGTCGGGACAACACCAGTTACCTATACCGTGAAGGACTTGTCGGGCAATCAGAAACAATGCTCGTTTGATGTTACAATTGATCCACCTGCCACAGTGGAAGCCGGACCTGATCAAACGATCTGCTCCGATCAAACAGCTACGATGGCTGGTTTCTCCTTTGGCGGCGGTGCAACTTCTGCTATTTGGTCAGCTTTACCTGATGGTGGATTTGTTGGTAACATCTATACGCCTGGTCCGCTTGCAATTGCTGCCGGATCTGCAACGCTGACATATACTACCAACGATCCTGATGGTCCTTGTGGTCCTGTGAGCGATTTCATGACTTTAACCATCAATCCAAAAGCAACTGTTGAAGCCGGACCTGATCAGACAATCTGCTCCGATGCGACGGCTACGATGGCAGGGTTCTCCTTTGGCGGAGGTGCATCTTCGGCTACCTGGTCAGCTGCGCCCGACGGAGGGTTTGTTGGCATCGTATATACTCCTGGTCCGCTAGCAATTGCCGCCGGATCTGCGACTATGACTTATACAACAGATGATCCATCCGGTCCGTGTGGTGCCGTAAGCGACTTCATGACGCTGACAATCAATCCCAAAGCAACTGTTGAAGCCGGACCTGATCAAACGATCTGCTCCGATCAAACAGCTACGATGGCTGGTTTCTCCTTTGGCGGCGGTGCAACTTCTGCTATTTGGTCAGCTTTACCTGATGGTGGATTTGTTGGTAACATCT
>Ga0209083_1002116_pt1 | contig 19739 bp, 21 predicted proteins | sample AM7aDNAmetaG_FD_184132 | JGI IMG/M metagenome (GOLD analysis project Ga0209083, IMG submission 184132) | Freshwater microbial communities from Finland to study Microbial Dark Matter (Phase II) - AM7a DNA metaG (SPAdes) (version 3) | ecosystem: Environmental > Aquatic > Freshwater > Lake ...
CACCAGCACCCATACCGTCTTCTTTGACAAATTCTTTAAAAGTTTTCATATTTTTCTTAATATGTTTGCAACATTTAAATCAACTGGTATTTCTGTTGAATAAATGTTTTTTCCTTTGATATTTAAAATTGTTTCTGGCATTATATTTAAATATAATAAAAATGTTTTTAATATATCATAGTCCCGTTCATCTATCTTGTAAAATAGAATTCTAGAAGTAGCTATCACACCAAAAACATTATTCAACATAATGATGTGATTGAGTATCAATCTTTCTTTAAGTATTTTGGTGACTTTATATCTACGAAACAATCTTTTTAGATACTTTGTTTTTTTTAAGTCACCTTCAAATTCAGACATTATACAATTTGGTGCATTATAACACTTTATTGCATATAATGTAAAATTTTCTTCATTCAAGTTATCAAACATATTTTAATTTTTTTATAATTACCGATGAACACAAATGCATCCATCATACACAACAACGAATATTAAAGACCAGGCAAAAACGAACCAAAACTTGTATTTCCAGAAGTAGCATTTGAAGCAACAGCATTTGCCGTAACAATCAAACATTCTCTCAAATAACGAACAGTTCCGTCATTATTTGTTTTCTTTTGAATGTGATTCCAACCAGAATTAAAATTGCCTAGATTAGCAACAGCACCTAACGCTACCGTAGTATTAGCTGCTCGTGTCTGAGTTACCAGAATCGTGTCAGAAAAATATGTGTTTGCTTGAGTGTTGGCTTTATATTGAATTGCATTAGCAAAAAACACTAAAGAATTGACAGCTAAATTACCAGACAATGTATTAGCTAGACGTATCAGACTGTTTGCACTATCAATTAGAGCAACAGTATTATTAGATTTTAGGAAAGACATATCATTAGGATCAATAATAGAACCATCATACAGCCTAGAAACTGCTGTATTTGCATCTGTCGAATATACATAAGAACCAACAACAATACCAGATGGGATAGAGTTAGATCCACCAATCTGTTGGAAAACGATAGTATTGCTTGTTACTGATGTGACGTTTTGAGTTGTTAGCGAGGTAAATTCTCTAACTTGTCTTTCTACTGGTAGTAGAGGCTTACTATTTGCTGTGTCATTGTTTAACCAGATTGACATTTAAATCTCCTTTAACCTTCGTTATATTAGTATTTATCTTATTTCTTATTTTGTTTATTATCGTCTTTTTTGTCGTCCTTTTTATCATCTTTCTTAGTGATATCAGGTTGACCTGGACGATTTCTCATTGCTGGATCTATTTCAATAGTATCTCTTATGGTTCCAGTAAGTGTTTTACCACCTGTCATTGTTGCTGATGCAGATGGTTTTTTTTCACCACCTTCATCTTTATCAGCTTTTTCAAATTTAGGTTTTTTACCATATGTGACAACAGACTTATCTTCTTTTTCATGATCTGTCATATCTTCTTTCATTGAACGGAATTTAGATAGTGACATTTTCTTTTTTTCAACAACTTCACCTGGAGCCATAACTGTTTGTGTTGCTGCTTTATTATCAGCAAATGTATCTTCTTTAACTTCTTCTTTTTTCATTCGCTTTTCGGTTTTACTTTTTCCGAAAGCAGTATGAACAAGTTTATCCAACTTTAAGTGAAATTTATCTACATCTTTTTGATCAACTTCTTCCGGTGTTATTTGTGAAACTTGACTTGATTCTTTTTTTACAGGAACGCAATTAGGTACTTGTCTCCCACCTTTATCTTTCATACCATATTGTTTATAACCAGTCCAACAGGGATCAGATGCTTCACCTAAGCGTTTCAATGTTTCATCATTATGTAATTGTTTATGTGTTGTAACAGATTTTATAGTATAGTGTTTACTTACTTTAGCTAATCTTTTTTTACTTCTTTCAGTAGGTGATTGACTAGTTAATGATCTATTTTGTTGATCCGATTCAGATATTTTTGATTCACCAGATAATTGTATACCATATATTTTTGGTGTTTTAATTGATTTATCTGAACCCAATTTTCTTTTTGTAGTTAAATCTTCACGTTGATTTTTCCAACTTTTATATTCATTTGATCGGGCATGACCTGCTTTTGTTTGTGGAGATAATGTAGAAACTTCAATACCTTTTGATGAAAGATAAGAATTTAAATCACCAGATTCAGCTACTTGATTTTGTGCAGAATACTGTCCTAACTGAGAAGGATTAACATTTTTCTTATCAGCAGGCTCAGGATTCTTTTTTATAAAATCTTTTAAATTTTTCATTATTATCTCTTTATTGATGAGTTTGTTTCCATCTCAAAAAATTAGTAGAATTAGCGTAACCAATCTTTTTGGATTTTGGAACATTTTTTGGTTCCATACCTAATGAACTGAGATATGTGTCTAGTAGATTATCTTCATCAAGAGATTCAACTTCTTCTGAAGTGGTACCAGCTTTACCCATCATAGTTTCTTTATTTAATGATTTACCTACATTCTTCATTGCTTTTTTAGCTAAGTCTTTTGCACGAGACATTGGAGTGTGCTTTGCACCAGACTTGTCTTTTACATCACCTTTAGCTGGTGTCCAGTCAGTTTCTTTTTTCCAACTTTCTTCATCTAACTCAACATCTTCCATAACTTTAGTTACACGTTCAACCTTACGAACTTTTAATCCACCAAATGGACCTTTACCAGACGCTTCATTAGCTTGATCAATTGCGTGACCATCATGATCTGCATTGATTAAAAGTTTAGCCATCCATTGACCATTTTTGTCTTCAAAATGTGCAACGTGTGTATGCTCTGGCTTTTCTTCGTTGATTTCATAGTATTCAACTTCTTCTTTAGCCTGAACAATTTTACTCTTGAAATCAGCAATATCATCTTTATGAATTTTTTCTGTATTCTTACGTATTTTGCTCAATAACTTACTTACGGCTTCTGTTTTAATACCACTAGTAATACTCTTTTCATTTGCAAAATGTGTATATGGTGTAGGACCAGTTAATTTGTCATCTAATTTAATATCAACTGGACCTGGATTCGTTGAAATCTTTTGTTTTTCTCTTGTGTCTGCAGGTTCTTCTGTTTGTGGTGATTTCATTTCACCATCTGTTCTCAATTGCAGTTTGTATGATTTAATTGAGTTTGATTTGCCACCTTTTTCACGACCAGTCAACATATCTGTAGTGACTTCTTCAGGATCACTTTCTTTTGTAACTACTCCTGCTTCGTAAATAGTTTCTTCTTTCATAGCCATTTTTGTAGCAGTAGCGTACATAACATTTTTCCAATCTTTTCCATACTTAGCTTTGAATTCTGCTGTCTTGTCTTTCATTGACATAACAATTTTCTCACGCTTTTTCATTTGTGCAGAGGACATCTCTTCACCCATATTATTATCGGTAAATGTTTCTTGTGGCTGATTGCCTTTACCTTCTCTGATACTTTGTAGTAGTCGATAAGCAAATGAAGTATTTTCTTCTTTAAAATCTTCATCAACTTCTTCTTTCTTTACTTTTGCTTTTTGTAAGTGATAGTTAAGGTGTTTTGTTAAATCTGAAATCGTATCATCTTTTTTTACTAGTCCAGTCCTTTTAGGAACACCCATTATTTTGGATATCTTGTTCCATTCTGCCTTGTCTTTTTTAATTTGTTCTGGTGTACGTTTTTCCCCACCTTCATCATCATCATCGTTAAGTCCATGACCTGCATATGGATTTTTACCACCACCATAGTCCATTTCCGATACATCCTCAACTTCTTCATCAACTTCTTTTTTCTTTTTCTTTTCGTGTTTAATTGCTTCTAGGTCTTTGTCCGAAGGCCCATGAATGTCATCCAAATCATCACCGTATTTTTGTTTCAGATATGCTTTAGCAGAACCACCTTTGGCTCCACCATAAACTTTCATACCTGTTGCAGTAGAAACTTTGACTGATGCTTCTTCGATAGATTTCCCAGCCATAACTTCTTCACCTTGAACTTTAACAGGATATTTTTTACCCTGAAATTCAAAATGTGTTTGACCTGATTTATGAGCAGCATATGCCGCCTTACGCAAACCAGTTTCATCTAACTCTGATTTTTCCATGACTTGAGCAACTGCTTCAGCCAATGAATCCATTTTTAATTTATTTTGTGTGAACATTTTTTATAAAACTCCTGTTATTGATATTTTTTTACCAAGCTCTGCAAGACCAATATCTGGCTTTTGTTCTTGGACCTGGTGTATTACAACGATGCCTTGCTCTAAAACTTTTACGTCTTGCTGGAATATTCTTTTTAATAGTCATATTTTTATCACCAAAATTGACTTTTACGACACGACCAGAAGGACCCTTTACAAATACTTTTGATTTCTTAACATCACCTTTCATAGGTTTGCCAAGTTTTACGCTCTTACCGTGATACTCTGCTTCTTCTAGCGGTTCTGTTTCCAAATCCCAATCAATGGCATCAATGAGTTGTTCTTCATCACCATTAAAATTAAATTCATCTTCAGAAATTTCATCTTCCCAAAGTTGTTCCACATCTTCACGAACATATGCTGATTCATCTGTAAAATCATCATCGTTTAAAAAGTGTTTAAAAGAAATCATTTTTTATCCTTATTTTTTATATTTAATCCATTCATCTGGAATTTTATATGGCTATCTAATTTATGTAAACCATTTTCTAATTCTTCAACGTGATCTTCTTTTAGTTTCTTTTTCTTAATTTTTATACCATAATCATTTTGAACATTTCTCATAGGATCTTTATATGTATCCATTCCTTCTTTGTTATCACCACCACCCAATACACCTCCAAGACCACTTCCTAAACCATTTTGAAAACCATTAAATTCTTTTAGCTTCTTTCTTATTTTAGTAAAAGATGGCTTTTCAGTTATTTTCTCTCTGTCAACTTTCATAGGATCAACTAATCCGCCGCCAGGAAATGCTGTACTAGCAGGATTTGCAGTGCTAAATTCTTGACTCTCACTAGACATTGGATTACCAAGACCAGCACCACCTGTTAGACCAGAACCGTTTGTTCTTGTATTCCATTCACCACCAATACCATCAGGTCTACTAATACGTCCAGCACTCAAAGATGTATTTCCACGTTTTTTTACTTTTTCTGTGTTGTTGTCTTTTTGGAAATTCGGGACTTTTGCTGGTGGATTGATTTTGAGGGTCGGCCCTTTTTCTTCGTAGGTGCGGAAGATATACCCACCTGGATTTGCTTTTGTGTCGCCATATCGGACGTCATCTTGTTTTCCTGCGATTCTGACCATTTGACAGTCTGGGCAGTTATTATCTGCGAGCATTCTGTGTTGGCCGCAAGCGTTGGTGCTGAGGTTTGCTTTTTGAATAGATTTAGAATCTTTTTTAACATTTTTGTTTTCCTTAAATATATCATAGATGCTTTTGTTTATCACACTTCTATTTAACCAATGTGATGCAGCTTCGTTAATTAAATTAGAATCTAAAAACAATTTTGTTGTTTTATAAACTTCTGTAACAAATTCTTCTTTAGCTACTTCATCACCAGAGTTATCAAAAAATATAAAGTCGTTAAATATTTCATTATATGTGTCAGCGTTTTCTTGTGATTTATCCCATTTGTCTTTTCTAACAGATTCACTCATCATTCTTGTTAGTAAATTATTTCTTTCTTTACTTACTTCATTTGATGAATTTACAAATACCATCATTGTCAGATATCCAAGTTCTTCTAGTTCTTCTTTAATATAAGAAATCTTCTCAATGTCATCAGCAGGCCCATTAATTATCAATGGTGCTTTTGATCGAATCGCTTGTAATTTATTATCACTAGAATTTTCTGATAATTTTTGTTTATCAGACAGATAGTTGATAGCTTGAATGTGATTGAGTTCTGTTATTTTAGATTCGGCGATGGCTTCACGAATAACAATATCTTTTCCTGACCCTGGGCCTCCAGTCACGAAGATTGCTCTGAACTGACCACGATCAACTTCTTCATTCATTCCCATTCCCTTACGAACATCGTTCATAAGTTCTTTCGCATGATGATCTTTTACATGTGATGGAACACCTTCTCTGAATGAAGAGAAATCTCCATTCTTAGCATGTTCTCTCATTTTAGATGCAGACATCCCTTCAGTACCTTCTGCGTCAGGATCACGTTGACCTGCTGATACTACATTGATCTTTTTAAAGTTATAGTATCCATGTTTACCTTCAACACCATTGTACTTATGTAATGTGTCATGGAATTCTTTAACACGATCTGAACCAGCAACAACAGTTAAGTGGTCGTGCCCTTTATTGTATAATTTTGTGGCATGATGAAAAATAGATGGATGTTCTTTGCTTGATGCATCAAAATTTGTATCCGATGAAAATCTTTTTAGATGTTTTAATTTTTGTTCAGCAGTTAATGGATTCTTCTTACTATCTTGTGAGTGAGAAACAATAACAACATGCTTTGCTTTTTGTTTCTCTGCTACACTTTTCACTTTGTCTATCAATTTCATATGACCAACAGTTGGTGGATTCATACGTCCGAAAGCCATCACTACTGGATTGTGTGATTTTTCTTCTTCTTCAACTAATTGTAAAAATGTTTTCATTGTATATTAATCACCCGAAGTTTGACCAGAGCCTTTAATAGAACTTAAAGGATCACTCTGCGAAGAGAATTTAAGTGCGTGTCTAGCAAAAGTTTTACCTTTATATTTAAAATGAATACTACCACCACTGTGATGAACTTCAATATTGTGTGGATCATTGAAAATATGTTCATGATGTTGACTTGGATCAATTGAGTGATGTTCAAATGTTGAATTAGTAGTGCCACCAGAAGTATAAGAAGTATGTCTAATGTGATTATGACCTTCTCTTTGCATAGGAGTTGTGTGTGCGTGAATAACATTTCTAATGTGATGAACTAATTCATCTTTAGGAATAGATGTTAGGTGATCATGTAAATGCTTTGCAACTTTATTAAGAGTTACACTATTTTTAGTTTTTACATATTCATTCATTTTTGGATCTGCTTTTAACATTTCCTTTCTTTGTTTTGCGTTTGTTGCATGTGTAGCAAGTTTAGGATAATGTTTTAAAATATCTCTTCTGTGGTCATCATGAATGTCTTGTGCTTTAGGACCTGCTGCTTTAATTCCTAAATTTGATGTTGGGACATGTTTCGATGAACTATCGGTAACTTTTAAACTAATACCATGATGTAATACTGTTGGTTGTTTTTTATTTCTTTCTTTTTTGTGTGTAGTAACAACCAAATCAGAAGGATCTTCTTTTTGTGAAGATTTAATACCAGTTGTTCTAAGAATGTCGTTTGGTTGTGAAGTCCAATGAACTTGATTAATTTTATGTCCATTAGTTTCGACTTTTTTCTTAATGTCATTAGCAGCAGATTTTGCTCTTGCATCAATTTTTTTATATTCATCTGGATGAATTGATGCTTTTAGTTTATTGTGTGCTTCTGCAGGACTATCACCAGATTTGTCAGGATGTTTTTCCATATGTTTACCACCATTCAAGTGATAACCAACTAGAAGTTCATGCAATTTACCTTTAGTATCAGAAGAAGCCTTTGCAGTTTCTTCACTAATCATTTCAAAGAATTCTTGATTTAAATTTTCTTTTAAATTCCACTTAGCTAATTCTTCTTCATCTTCATCGTGAAGATATTTTATAATTGCTTCAATTTGTTCTTTGCTTATCTTTTCTTCAAAAAGGTCAGTTTTAATACCCGATCTTTGTTCCCAAATTCTGTACTGGATTGATTTCATTTACGCACCTTCAATAAGTTAGCTTTTGCAAATTCTTCTCTGTTAACTAATTTTGTTGGCTCACCTGCATGATTGACAACAAATCCCTCTGGACCAGTTCGTTTTCCATCAATGTGATGTTCTAAACCACCTTCATTTTGCTCTAGATTTTTAACCAATACATTTTTTGCTTTCTGTATATGATTATGCATTTTTAACAAATTGTTATAATGATCTTTATTTGCTTCAATGTGATCTAAATGTCCTTTAGCTTCTGTTTGTTTTCTAACTTGTCCAGCGGGAGTCTTTAACTTCTCGGCAGCTTTGTTATATTTAACAGCAATATGTTGTTTTAATCCTTCTGCTGTTGGCTTTTCACCAGTTCTAACAGTTTGATTTATATATGTCGTTAAATGACCACCATCACCAGAATGCATCTCTGTTGCTTTATACATTTTTGACTTATGTTCATCATGTATCTTCTTAGCAGCAGCAAGATGTGTTTTGAATTCGTTTTGATCTTTTTCTGAGTAATGAATTTGTGAAGTGTCGTGATTTGCAGATTTGTGCCATACGTCTGGGTGATGACCAAAGTTATGAACGTCAGGATGGGAATCCGATTGCATATCAGCGATATTTTTACCATGATATTGTGTATGAACAACAACACCTAGTTTGGATTTTTTGATTTTATCTGCTTGTTCACCCTTAGCAGTATATGTGATTGTATTTGGGGTGAAAGAAACACCTTTCTTCGTTTCCTTTTGATCACCTTCTGAATACATCAAATCACCTTGATATACACCAGTCTTAGGTGCTACTTTTTTAAGATGTTTGAGACCTGCATGAAGTTTTTCAACTAATCCTGGAGCATGCCCGTGATTTTTCACGATATCAGCATGATTATAGTTAATTTTTGGGTTTTTATTGAAAGCTGATTTGGAAGCTACAAAGAATTTGCCTGTTTCGGGATGATGACCAAATACAATAGCAGGTGAACCATCATATTTCATAGTCAATGCAGAACTTTCACCACCAGATTTGATATGTTCATGTGCTTGTGTTAAAGCTGCATGAGTGTGTTCAAAACCTTTTGCCCCGTCAATTATAGGACGATCTTCAGCATGATCGATATGTTTTAGTTTACCATCACTTTCTTCAGCTTCTTCTTTTATAAAATATAAAAAAGACTTCATATTAGATTCCTATTAGATATGTAACACACTATGGTTACGAAAAATCATTTTGTATGAAGTTATTTATACAACTTTTGAACTCTATATATCAAACCCTTTCTGGTTTTAAAATTATTGGGTTTGATATATAGGTCATTTTTTTACTATATTTAAAATGTCATCTACTGTATTTTTGATTAAGTGTTCACTAGTAACAAAATCGTATGCATATTTTATTCTGTTATTTCTATGTGGATCAGTTTCCCAAATTTTCAAAATACGAGTTAAATCTTCTTCCGTATCATACACACACCCATAATCACACATTAGTTTTGCACCAGCGATATTACGAGACAGCCAAGGAGTACAGTTCAACATGGATTCCAACAAAACGAGACCAAAACCTTCTGCATCTGAATTCATAATATAGCAATAAGCATCAGCCATGGCATCTTTAATTTCTGCTGGATCTTCTATCATTAAAGGAATAACATTGTGTGACGCTTCTGGCATCAAATCGTGTCTATTATCATACCCAGTAGTTACAAGAACAGAATTTGGTAAATTAGCATCTTTAAATGCTTTTGCTAATTCTCTCATTCTCTTATTGGGCCAATATCCACCACATGATAAGAACATATTTACATCTTTAGGAATACCATATTTCTTTTTGAATACTCCAACAGTACCAGCATCTTCTTCTTTGATACCATATGCAATCTTAAATGACTTATCTTTGACACCCCATTTCTCAACGTGATCCCAATCTTCTTCAGTGGAACAACCGATATACTTGGCATCTTTGAGTGCTTGTAAACAAATTGGACTTTCAGATGGTTTAATTAACCAATAAAGAACTGGTGCGTTGAAGTTCTTAATGTTCTGTAGAAACATATTTTGAACATTTACATCACCACCATGAATTACAATAAGGTCAAAGTCATTAGGGTTAACAGAACTAGTAACGTGAACACCATTCAAATCTCCTTTATGTTCACCCGCAACGACAGTTGCATCAATACCACGGCGTACACATTCTTCAGCGGTTCGCTGAACATTATACTCGGAACCACCCGGATAGGGTGCATATCGATGAACTACAAATAATATTTTCATGCTTTCTTACATACCATTTTAAGAATTGACATTCTAGCGGGTTCTGGATTTCTCATATCTGGATGGCGTTCACATTCCATAAATCCATTTTTTTCCAATAGTTCTTTAAGTGATTTTTGATTGAATGCATTAACGTGACCCATGCCCTCCAATTTATATTCATCTTTGTTGTGAAAACCACCAAACAAATAAGACATTGCATTTTTCCATGGATCCATTGTTGGATTCAACCAATCAACATTAGCGTGATGATTCCAGTCTTTTTTATAAAGTCTTTCAATGATCCAATCCATATCAGGAACAGTAACCTCTAGTATCGCATTTGGTTTGAGAATACGACAAACTTCAGTCAATACCTTATCAATTTCAAAGATTGAAATGTGTTCCACTACATCACCCATATATGCTTTTTCGAATGTATTATCATCAAACGGATATGGAGTTTCTGTTAGATTGTGTAAACAATTTACATTACCCCACTGATGGATATCCATACGAACATCTGCATCAGGTTTAGGGTGCGGACCAGAGCCAATGTCAATTATTTTATTCTGTGCTTTCTGTACTATAGACGGATTAGATGTATTGTAAATGAATTCCATTAAATTTCACCTTTCAACGCACGAGCAACGCCTTCATATAAATCAATCTTCGGTTTATAGAATGATAACATCTTAGTTGGATCACATACACGATACATCACACCAACTGGTGCAGTTTTTATATGATTCACTTCTGGACAGTATTGTTGCATACCACAAACAATTTCTTGCAACCTATTAAACGATGTTGCGATGCCTGAACCTAGATTGACTGGACCTTTAATATCTTGTCTGATTGCTTCATCAACAGCATCAACAATATCTTGCATATGAATGAAGTCACGAACTTGTTTCCCATCACCCCAAATATCAAAAGGATTCATCAAGGTTTTTGCACGTTGAATGAATGACGGAAATGGGTAAGATAAATCTTGATCTGTACCATAACCGCTAAATGGTCGGAATACATGAACACGAATTCCCTTTTCTTCCAAGAATTGTAACGTGTATTCACCGGTTAGTTTAGACCAACCATATGTCAGATCAGGAGATCGAATATTGTTCAGATTAATATCACACTCATTCAACTGATGTTGCATATCCGACTTTTGTAAATATGTTGGGTACGCAGCCGAGGATGAGAAATAAACTAAGCGACCAGGTTTTGTTCGCAATGCCCATTGACACATTTCCGCATCAATAGACAGATCAATAGCGACTGATAGTGGATTATTCTCAATAGTTTCACGACCACCAACAATAGCAGCCAAATGGATGACTAGATCGAATTTGGTATCATTTGTTTTAAAGAAGTCACGGCAATCATTGCCTTCTTTAATATCAATCCCTGTAATATCATGTTCGGCATATTTTCTCATAAAGTATCCACCAACGAATCCTTTATGTCCTGTAATCAAAATTTTCATATCAAATCTCCGCAGCCTTAATAATATCTTTCACTCTGTTAATGTATGTATGTTGATCTTTAATCCACTTCATTTGTTTTAAAATAACATCTTTAGTTTTTGGATCTTTCTGCATTTCAACTGCCATATCAAATAAATCACCAGAATCTGGTGCATATGCAATCTCACCATTAAAAAAATCATAGATGGTCTTTGAGTTAGTCATACCTAACGCACCATAACTCACGTTCTTAATTGGTCGACATGCAATATATCCATTATCTAGATGATTCTTGGGTCTGCAATCTAAAGGAAGTAATGAAGAAACAACTAACTTCCTAACTTCTTCAGTTGGTAATTGTTGTTGATATGGTGTGCTGTATAAAAATGGAATCTTATGTTCTTCACATTTTTTGATGAAATTTTCAAATACTGGATAATTATCTTCACGGATAGTACCACAGAAAAATGCTCGATTTTCTTGTGGTGTGAAACGTACATCAAAATCTATTTCTTCTGGTAACAAATCAGTTGCCCAAATAGAATAGAAATTATCATAAGAATCACCTTTTTCATAAAACGATACATCATTAAATGCATCATACTTTGATGGTTCAAATTTGTAGTTATAATTTTTATCTGGTGATCCGTTGATACCCCAACCATGTTCCGCATTGAATCTGAAATCAATCAACTTACCGACCTTACCTAGATACATTTCTGTACCAGGATTCCCCTCCACATTACCAAGATTACCTAGGTAGTGTACGAGATAACAAGCAGTCTTATTCAATGGCATATTGTTGCTATAACCATTTTGAAATACTAACCACTGTTCTGTGACAACAATTGCATCGTTGAAGAATTCTTCAGACACGTTATCACGGTTATCTAACCAATATGTCTCAATACCCATTGATTGAGCAGCACGAACGATTGCGCCATGAATAAAAGCATGGGTGTGACCAGTGTCTTGCTTGGCACCCCAAACAATAATTTTTTTATACTTGTTCATATTAATCCTTATAATACAACCAAGCATTGTCAACTAAAGAAATAATACCATCCATTTTTTCACCAAAGAATTCACGAATTGCTTTGTTGACTGTTGGAATATTCAGATCATGACCAGCAAAGATACCACCACTCTTAACTTTAGGCCAAAATTGTTTAAAATCACGTAATGCACCCTCATAGCTGTGGTCAGCATCAATGAAAATGAAATCTAAAGATTCATCATCAATACTTGAAGAAAATTTGGAACTATCTTCATATACAAATTCCACGCAATCATAACCATTTAAACGATTAAATGCGTGATCTTTAATTTTGTTTTGTCGTTCTGTTGTAATGGGTAATCCATTCCAATCAATATATGTTGGATAATTATCTACAGCAAAAAGATTATGAATACTAACATTTTTCATAATCATTTCCGTAGTAACGCCAAGACAAACACCAATTTCTGCACCAACAAGATCAGTACCTAACTTTTGTAAATAAGGTACCAATCCACGACCAGATGGATTTGCTTCACCCCATTCAACTTGCTTTTGAACCCATCCATCAACGTCTAAATGGTCCCAAGGATCAACGTGCGTCTCTTGTTTGGTGTATTGATTAGTTTCAGTATTAAATGTAATCACATCATTCATATTTCTTCCTTATAATTTCATTCCACTCTGGTACACGATTGTATTGATGCACTAAAACATAATCTTCTAGATAAAGAGAATTCACAACACATCCACTATCTTTATCCATGATAGGTTCAGATGGCATTATAAACTTTGATCTAAAATTATTAACTTTGTTAGGATCGACTGTAGTGCCACATTGACAAGCCCACGAATCACTATGGGAATTAAATGCTGTTATTGATTTGTATGGTTCCAATGACAACAAAATATTCAATGCAGCTTGATCTGGACCGCCACCTCCAGGAACTTCCATGGGGGCGCCTTGGCACAATAAGAATACATTATAGCAGAAATCCAAGAAGGTGTCAAATTCTCCAGCAATTGTACCAGCATTATATATTGGTTTATCTTGCATATGAATAGCAGAGATATCACCAAAAGACCTATACATATTGTGAATACCCCATGGTTCATCTTTATATTTTAGATTTTCGCAACCAACACTCAATTTCTTTTTTGTTTCTGGTGCTAATATTGTTGATAAGTAATCTGATGGATTTCTTTGAAATATAACATCAGCCACATCAACTGAAATGACATAGCGATATTTCTTTTTCATTTCATTTAGTAAAAACCAAATGTGAAAAAATCTAGAAACAACTATGTTAAATTTTTGCTTATAGACAAATCTATTGTTATCATCATCTCTCTCAAAACCAATTACAATGAATCCTTCTTCTTGTAGTTTTTTTACAATATCGTAACCAATATTATAAACTACCATGATCTTGTCACCAGTAAATCCACTTCTATTCAGCGAATTCACATATGGTTTTATTTTATTATAATCAGTATAGTCTGTAATAAAGCCAATAACTACGTCTTTCATTTCATCCATGGATATAATCCTTTATATTTGTCACGCATAAAATTGTTACCTTTGATGAAGAATTCTTTATTAACTGATCCTTCACCACCATCAACTCTGTAATTCACGGTATATTCACCTGTACAACTATATGCTTGCGGAAAATACTGATTAATTACTTGTAGAAATACTCTGTCTTGTCCCCAACCACCATGCCATGCACTTGCTAGTTTAATTGCAATTTCTCTTTTTAAAAAATATGTATTAGTATCTATATGATATGTATTCGTCCATGCCAACCACTTACCTAGTGATTCGCAATTATCCTGGCATACAAAATTAGATTGTTTGTCATAAATGTTTCTCAATGAGTGACACCATTGGAGTTTTTTATCATTGATAGTGTCAACACAAGATTGAACATGATTAGATTGCAACCAATTGTCTTGGTCTAGGTACATGACATATTCTGTATTTACTAAATGAGTGAATGCGGCATAAATACGATGGCCATAGAAACCATTGGCACCTACATTTTCTGGAAGATAACAAACTCTTAAATTATCGTTACCAAGATAATCATCAAGTATTATTTTTACTTTACCTTTAAATTTATTACCATCACATACAACATAACAAATAGTTGAATATGATTGATTTAATACTGATTCAACAGCATCTCTAAGTTCAGTAACACCAGTAGTTGGTATAATCACAGTCGCAGTCATAAGTTACCTATATCTTAAATCCATCAAACTTATTTGCTTGAGGTTTTGGGGTTTGACCTGCATCAACAATATTAATTTGTGCAGATTGTTCAATGTCATATAATCTCATCTTTGATCTATCAATACCAACAGAAAATCTTTTATAATGAGTTGGATCTGCATATCTATTTTTCAATTGTTTGACCATGATCTGACCGAGTTCTTCAAGTTCTTCAGATGTAATCAATGCAAACATTAGATCGGCAGTTGCAGGTAAGCCAAACGATTCACTGGTGTCCTCAAGACCTGGATCACTTGAGGAATTATGTGTTAATATATCATTAGCGTAAAATAAATGATTACCCGTCACTTCAATATCAATAGTTGGTTGCACTTTTAATTCTTCAATTTTAATAATTTTTTCAATTTGCATGATATACTTTCATCTTTAATTTTGGGTGAAATTTAAACGGATGTTCTCTACACCATTTTGTAATTCTATTATATTGTTTTTTTCCACCCAGGTAATCCAATAATCTATTGGTCTTTTCAATTTTTCCATTCTCATATTCAACTACCCATTCAACAGCATTGTGTGGTCTATTACTCTCATAATATTTTTTCTTGTCGATGGATAATCTTTTCTTGGTTTCTTCACTGTGATTATGTCCCCAAGAAGGACTTATCCATCCACCATCATACTTATTTTTTATTGTATTACTTATTTTTTCAGAAATATATTTTCTCGTTTTTAATCCTTTATTCCAAACATTGCCTTCATTTATATTTTGTTTTTTTATAATTAAATCTTCTTTGTTCCAATTTTTAATTTTTTGTTCCACAATAATATCTTCGTACCTCATATTATAACCATAACCGTCTTTATAATGAGTATTATATAATTTAATATATTCAGATTCTTTATTTTTTGATTGATTTTCTTCTACCATTTCCAAAAGTTCAATTTTAAAATTAATTTTTCCATAATTCATTAAATCAATAGCTAATTCCCTATTCACTCCTTTTTGACCAATTCTCAAATGTTCTTTAAACCGTTCTTCCAAATTTCGATTTGTTTGACCAATATAACATTTAGGTGGAGTTAAAAAGTTGTTTGTTATTTTATATATTCTAATCATAGTTCTATTCAATTTTGTTGTATGTATAGAAGATATTTATGATATTATGAATTTATAAAGAATTCATCATCAACACAAAGGCCTGAAGTTAATGATTTTTCTCCTTTTGTTGTAGGAAACAAATGTTGTTCGGAACATATGATTTCTTTGCCGGATTCAGTTGTTATTTTATAAACTTTCTTATTTTGTATGCCAAATACAGTTTTAACTATATTGAATCCAGTATTTGATAACAATTCATCTCCAACTTCAACTTCCGAAATTTTTATATTTCCTTTATTTTTTTCCTTGACATTCGTATTTAAATCTAAACAAAATCCACTCCGAGTAGTTTGTGTTGCAGATACAATAGGGACATTAAACTCAACAGCCAAACCACGTAACTCTTCAGCAATAGACTTAACATATGTGTAGGAGTTGATATTTGCGCCAGCCTTGATCCTACTGCTAGTACAAATATTAAGGTAATCGATGAATATAATACTGGGAATAAAATTACGTTTAAGATTAAGTTCATTCAATAAAGTCCTGAAATGAATAGCTGATGCTGTAGCAGTTGGGTATTCTTTAATAATCAATTTACCTGTTGTCTTACTTCTAACACGGGAAACTTTTTTATCGTACATATCTTTAGGCAATTCCATCAAATCATCAATTGTGACATTTAATAAATTCGCATCAATACGTTCAGCAATCTTTTCTTCTGCCATCTCAAGAGTTATGTATAATACATTATATCCTTGTGCCATTGCACCTGCGGCAACATGACACATAAACAATGATTTGCCAACGCCAGTACCAGCCAATGCGATATTCAGCGTTTTCTTCGGAAGACCACCTTTAGTGATTTTATTAAAGTAATCTAAATCAAATGGAATTCTTTCTTCTTTTCTATGATAAAACTCATATCGTTCAACAGAATTTTCTAGATAATCATGCCCAACAGAATTATCAAAACTTATTGCCAAAGCATCTGATAATATCTTAGGAATCTGACCTTTGTCGCTTTTCGTATCTTTGCCGTCGAGAATAGAAATAGAGTCAAGTACTGCGTTATATATTGCTTTCTCTTGACAAAACTTTTCGGTCTTATCGATAAGCCATTGAATTTCGGAACTTGTCTGCTTATTAGCTTCAATCTCTTTGAGATAAGTTTCACACTTCTCCACTTCGTCATCTGTGAGAGAATTCTTTTCTCTGACGGCAATACTAAGTGCTTCAATTGTTGGTGCGCTATTATAAGTTGTTGTGAATGATGTAATTTCATTAAATAATGTTTGTTCTGTTCTATCACTAAAATATTCCAATTTAATGAATGGTATTACTTTACGTAAATAATTATCATCGAAAATCAACGTCTTCAATATTATTGTTTCCAGCCTCATCGATCATTTCCTGTTCAATATTTGATGACATAATTTCAACCAATAAGTCACCAATGTAATTTTTAAAATCACTATCTTTTTCTAACTTTTTAGGCTTATCCACAGATGATTCTATCACATCGTATCCGAAAAGTAAATACATTTGATCATCTTTTCCTTCAAATTTAACTTTGCCATATTTAAATAAAGTGTCTTTATACTGACCTTGTAATAAACGTATATGAACTGATTGAGCATCTTCCTTTGGATATATAAAACAATAATCTATTCCTTCCAACATTATACACCTACTTGGGAATCTTCAAACAAATCTTCTTCACCGTCTTGCATGATAGCACCATTGGCAATTGAATATTTGTCTTCAACAAAATTTTGAAATGTTTTGGACGTAATAATTGACATCCAAAACTCTTTTGTATCTGTATCTTTTTCACGATACTTTTTATCTTCTACTTCTCCAGTTTCAATATCAACTTTTGAATACCATCCGTTAGAGGGTTTAGTCACATGACCAGATTCAAGAGCGATATCGAGAAGACCTGACCAACGACTAATACCACCATCAAAAGATACAGAAACAGGAATTTTAGATTTTTCTTTAACATAACGTGATTTTTCTACGTTAATAATAAAGTTATAACCAACAACTTCTGTACCTTCTTTCTCTTGTTGACGGCCTAGAATAAAAATGTTATCAGCGGAATAATATGAGCCTGTGCCGCCACCAACAACATCTTTTGAGTACAATTCCATAGTTTTGTATGTGTGGTTAACAACAACCATTGGAATGTCTTTCAGAGACAAATGTGGAGTAACCATCCGAAACAAAGATTTAATCTGCTTTGCTCTTGACATATCAGCAACAGATTTACCATCAATAGCATCTTCAACTTCTTTCTTTGAAGCTAAGTTACCAATAGAATCAATAAGAATAATTATTTTATCATCACGTTCTAAATTTGTTAACTGTCCCATTATATCATGCTTTAGTTGCTCAATATCCATAAGGGGAGTATGTAAAACACGATCAGTATCTATTTCAAAAGAATCGAAATACGATTTCGGAGTACCAAATTCTGAATCATAAAATAAAAGTGCAGCATCAGGGTATTTGTCCAAATAAGATTTTGCCATAAGCAATGAGAATGCAGTTTTAAAGTGTTTTGATGGACCTGCCCACATTGTAAGACCTGGCGTTAAACCGCCATCTAGCTTACCACTCAATGCTACGTTGATGATGGGTACTGAAGTTGAAATCATATCTTTAGTAGTAAAGAATTTAGATTTAGATAGAATAGAAGATTCTTTAATGCTACTATTCTTTTTAATTTTATCAAGAAAACTCATGTAATTTCACCTTTTATTAACGACACCCAATAAATTGATCCACTTGAATATTATTACCAAATCTATCTGTTGTATAAATTCGATTATAAGTTGCAACAAATGGATACTGACAACTATTATTTGTCTGAACAGTATTATTATACACTGGTTCATTATAAATTACAACTGGTGGTTGAACATATGTTGGTGTAGATACAACAGCACCAATTCCTAAACCAACTGCACCTCCAATAATTACTGGACCCACCCAGCCACAACACCCACCACGATAGTTATTACCGTGATATCCGCCTTGGTAATTATTATATGTATTGTGGACATTATTACCACCATGATTGCCACCAGCAAAAGAACTAGTACACAATGAGACGAGTAAAACGGATAAAAGTATTTTTTTCATTGTATTTCCTTTAATTAAAAAAATCATCTAGAGATGAAACTTTCTCTGTTGTCCAACCAATACAATTTAATATAACCTCAATAGGTTCAAGAAATGCTTTATTAAACTGCATATCATAATCAATACAATAGTCTAATTCAAATTCTTTAGGTAGTCTATTAGGATAAGATATGACCATATCTTTAAAATGATTAGGTAGTTTGAGATAAGTAAACTTAACTTTTTCTCCTTCTTGAATAAGAGGATATTTCTTTGTTAAATTATACTTCTTCAGATAATGATTATATAGTATTGCACCTTTTACTTGTATAGGTGTTCCAGATTTATATAATGATAACGCATCAGTATATTTTGCTAAACCATTCATACCACGGGGAAAAGATATATCTTCTACTGACAACTTACGAAACTCTTCTTTAGAATTAGATATGAAAGAATGAATATCGTTCTCATTTCCTTGCAACATAATTTTAATTGATTGTTTCATCATGTTACGAATTGCCAATGGAGTTGATGATTTAATCATCTCAAGACCCATGACTTTCATGTATGGTTCTTTATACGCAATACCTTCATTGTTGTACACATTTAAGATGTATCGTTTCTTTGCAGTCCAGATACCTTTATCTGCGAGGGCTTCACGTTTCATCTGCATCTTTTGTTGAGGTGCTTTAACGTAATCAGCAAGTTCTTGATAACTTTTATCGATGAAAGGTTGCAATTTTTCTTCACAAACTTTATCCATAAAATTTATTACATATTGTTTATCTTTT
>Ga0209083_1002118_pt1 | contig 19728 bp, 19 predicted proteins | sample AM7aDNAmetaG_FD_184132 | JGI IMG/M metagenome (GOLD analysis project Ga0209083, IMG submission 184132) | Freshwater microbial communities from Finland to study Microbial Dark Matter (Phase II) - AM7a DNA metaG (SPAdes) (version 3) | ecosystem: Environmental > Aquatic > Freshwater > Lake ...
AAAAACCTGACGGCTTATCCCTTCAGGTTAACTCGGAACGGAGAAATAGACATCCTGATGGATGAATCTGCAGACTTTATCAAAACAGTGCAGAGGAGCCTTTCAACACGGAAAGTCGGGTTTCCCACGAGGCTCGAGTTTGACAAGAAAACCCCCCTATCAATAAGGCAGGCGATATCCAAAAAAGTGGGGTTACCGGAATACTTAACATACGAGTTTGATGGACCACTTGGCATCGTTGACCTCTGGCAACTTCTAAAAATCGAGCGCATCGACCTCAAAGACAAAACGTTCTTTCCATGCATTTCACCTTTGATTATCTCAGAAACCAACATTTTTGAGACCATCGCTAAACGAGACTTTGTCCTTTACCATCCGTACGACGGTTTCGACGTGATAATTGACCTTTTAAGAGAAGCATGTATAGACAGTGGTGTTTCAGAAATTTGCATTACAATGTATCGGATGGACCATAAATCTCCGATTGTTGATGCGTTGATTGAAGCAGCGCGGAACGGCAAAAAAGTCACTGCCATAGTTGAGTTAAAAGCCAAATTCGACGAAGAAAACAACATCTTGCTAGTCGCTAAACTTCGAAGTGGCGGCGTAAACACCGTTTACAATTTCCCGAAGTTCAAGGTACACGCAAAACTATGCTTAATCACAAGAAAAGAAAAAGACGGCACTGCAAGGTACTCACACATTGGCTCAGGCAACTACAATGCGGTGACGGCGAAGATTTACGGTGACATAGGTTACCTCACGGCAAACCCCGAAGTTGGGTTAGAACTTGAAGACTTATTTAACGCCATAATTAACGGGGTTCAAGAAAAAGAAACCAAGCATCTGCTTGTGGCTCCGAAAACTTTGAAAAGCGAGATTCTCAGGCGAATAGACAGGGAAATCAGTTTTCACCAGAAAACGGGCAGAGGCTACTTAGCCTTTAAACTCAATAACCTTGAGGAAAAAGAAATCATCCAAGCACTTTACAAGGCGTCGATGGCTGGAATCAAGATTGACCTTAATGTCCGGGGTTTATGCTGCTTAAGACCGGGGATTCCGGGTGTAAGCGACACTATTTCAGTCATATCCATAGTGGGACGCTTCCTTGAGCACGCTCGAATCTACTATTTCCACGATGACGTCGAAGGCGAAGTGCTCATCGGCAGTTCCGACATGATGTTCAGAAATCTCAACGAAAGAATTGAAGTTCTCTTATCCGTGCCCGACCCTACCTTGCGAAAAGCTATCCTTGAAAACATGCTTAAAATTTCTCTTCGCGATAACGTTAAAGCCAGAAAATTGCTGCCCGACGGAACTTATGAGAGAGTCGCGGTTAAAGATGGTGAAGAAGTCATGAATTCTCAAGTTTGGCTCATCAAGAACAGGGGCATTTGGAATGAACGAGACCATTAAGGGTCAAAAATGCCAAAGCGACGGGAGCTATTGCAAATTTGGTTCCCAATCGCTACTGAAGTTGCTCTCGGCTTTTGAAACCCAAATCGATGGAGTAATGGAAAACGACGACATCGAATACGTCCATAAAACCCGCGTTACCTCTCGAAGGCTCAGAGCCGCAATACCTCTTTTCAAATTCTGCTTTCCCAGAAAAAAATACAAAGAGTGGCTGTGCGAAATTAAGAAGGTCACGTGTTTGCTTGGTGATTCACGAGACCTTGACGTTCAAATAGTCTTTGTTGAGCAATACATCGATAAACTGGGTCCAACAGCAGACAGAGCAGGTTTGGATTTGCTGCTTAAAGCGCATAGAGACCGCCGAAAAAGCATTCAGCCAGCCGTCGTTAATGGATTGGAAGAGCTGAAGTCAACCGATGTTTTAGGAGCCCTTGGCAAGTTTTGCGAACAAACTATCACGGAACTATCAAATGAGGTTTTTTACCCCCAAAAAGTGCTGGAAAAAGCCCAGTGGCACATATCTTTTAGGATAGATGATTTGTTGGCGATGGAAAACTGTGTTCACATCGAAAATGAAGTTCAGAAACACCATGAAATGAGAATACGCGCAAAGAAATTGCGGTACACCATGGAATTCTTCGCCCCATTGTACAAAAACAAGCGGTCGGAAGAGATAGAAACAATCAAGGCGTTCCAAGATGTCTTGGGCGAAATGCACGACTGCGACATCTGGACACAGTACATACCCAAATTCATACAGGAAACAAACGGTAAAACTAAAGTTAAACAAAAGAAAACTGAAAATGCACTTTTAAACTTCTTAGCCTACGTAAAAGATAAAAGAAAGGAAAATTACAGTGAATTTGTTCGTTTATGGGATAAAAACTTGAAGGAAAGTTTTTTTGATCAACTCAGGGTTGCAGTAAACGCTAAATCTGCGGTTTTAGATGAAGAAAGAATAAAACGTGTTCTTGAAAACCCCGATGTCAAAATCGCTGTTTTATCCGATGTCCACGCCAACCTGCAGGCTTTGAAAAGGGTAATTCAAGATGCCGAAGAACGGGGAGTTGACGTTTTTCTCAACGCAGGCGACTCAGTAGGGTTTGGCGCGTACCCAAACGAAGTTGTGGAGTTATTATCGGAGAAAAATGTGCTGAGCGTTTTGGGGAACTTTGACTGCGAAGTCATCGAGGGCAAAACCAAACATAAAGGCGGAAAAAACGTTGCCGTAAAGTTTACACAAAAAGAACTTGCGAAATCCTGTGAATACTACCTTAATGCTCTGCCTCGTGAACTCAGGTTTGAAGTAGCAGGCAAAAAACTGCTCGTAACACATGGGAGCCCCGAATCGATTGAAGAGCACATCTACAATGACACATCAGTTGAGCGGTTCAAAACCCTTGGTAAAAAAGCGAAAGCCGACTTGATTATTGTTGGGCATTCTCATGAGCAATTCTGGAAACAGGTAAACGGAGTCAGCTTTGTCAACCCTGGAAGCGTAGGCAGACCAGATAATGGAAACCCTCAGGCGGCTTACGCAGTTTTAAGTTTTAATCCCTTCAAGGTTGAGTTAGTTCGGCTGGACTACAACGTTGAGGGCGGGGTAAACGCGATTAGAAAAAAGGGTTTGCCTGAAAGCTTCGCTCAGATGCTGCTCCGCGGCGTGTCTCTTGACGATATTACCAAAGAGGATCAAGCCAAAAAGGACAAAATTGTCCAGGATTACAAGGCAGCGGTGCAGGTTTGCCAAGATATTTCCGCTAAATACTGGCCAGATACGGACCATTCCGAGCAGGTTAGGAAACTTGCGTGTGGGTTATTCGACGGGTTAGTCAAGTTGCACAAGTTGGGTATTCGCGAACGATACTGGCTTGAATGCGCTGCCGTCCTTCATGATGTTGGTTTGTCAGAATCCAGAGGCAGCCACCACAAAAAATCAGCCAAACTCATCCTAAACGAGACGCAGCTACCTTTTACTCTGCAGGAAAGGCGGGTGATAGCAAGCATCGCGAGGTACCACCGCAAAGAATTACCCAAACCAAGCGACTACAACCTTGCAACCCTTGACCCTGCAACTGTCCACAAAGTAAAAGTTCTATCGAGCCTTCTCCGCATAGCAGACAGCCTAGATTACTCACATCAATCCATCGTAGAAGTTTTAATTATTAAACCGGGCACAAAGAGAATTACTGTTGAATGCATGTTCAAAACCAAACCAGCCTTAGAAGAGCAGGCTTTTAATAAGAAGAAGGATTTGTTTGAAAAGGTCTTCGCAAAAAAAATGGTGCTGATATGGAAGCAACCGTCAAAACCGCTGGACACATAGTCGGGTTCGTAGACATTGGAACAAACGCAGTGCGCCTCTTAGTGGTGAGGATAAACCCCAATTTCTCATACACCACCATCAGCCAAGAAAAAGAAGTCGTTAGATTGGGCGAAGAAGAATTCAAAGACAACCTACTCAAACCCGACGCCATGGAACGCGCCATTTTTGTCTGCGGAAAATTTGCGAAGTTAGCCAAGACCTACGGCGCCTCGGAAATAATAGCTGTGGGAACCTCGGCAATCCGAGAAGCCAAAAACCAATGTGAATTTCTCGAAAAACTCCACAACGAAACTGGACTCAACGTTAACGTTATTTCGGGGCAGGAAGAAGCCCGCTTGATTTGTCTGGGCGTGTCAAGCGGAATAGACATCGGGGAAGAAAAAGCCATTTTCATAGATTTCGGCGGCGGCAGCACAGAAATCGCCGTTGGCAACCAGCATGAATGCTTCTCCCTCGACAGTCTCAGGCTGGGGGCGATTAGGCTTACAGCCCAATTCATCGGGGAAGGCTGGACTGGCCCTGTGGAAACCAGCGTCTACAAACAGATTAGAGAGTACGCCTGCACTAAAGTTCACCCGTTGAAGGCGAAGGTTCGGGAGTACGGTGCCAGAAGAGCCTGGGGGTCATCGGGCACAATCATAAATTTGGCTGAAATCGCAAGCAAACTTTTCAAGAAGGCTGGCAGCGGAAACGGCTCCACACTTACAAGAAAGAACCTCAAAAAGCTAGCGCCGATTCTCTGCTCGCTAACCCTTGAAGAAAGAAGAAAACTGCCCGCAATAAACCCCGAAAGAGCCGACATCATAATAGCTGGAGCAGCCACGATTGAAGCCATCATGGAAGAGTTCGGCTTGGAAGAAATCTGCATAAGCCACCGAGAACTACGCGATGGACTGTTGGTTGAGTACCTGTCGAATTTTGAGGGTTTCCGTGAACTGCAGAAGTCGCCTATGCGCAACAGGAGCATTCTGCATCTGGGCCGCTCATGCAACTTTGACGAGAAACACTCAGAAACCGTTGCTAATTTGGCGCTGCAACTTTTTGACAGCGCAGAACAGATTGGGCTACACAACCTTGGCGATGCAGAGAAAGAACTCCTAAAGCACGCAGCAACCCTGCATGACGTAGGCGATTTTCTCTCGTTCAACGACCACCAACTTCACTCCCACTACATAATCAGCAACGCAGAGCTCCTCGGATTTGACAAGAGAGAAATCCAAATTATCGCTAACATCGCGCGTTTTCACAGGAAAAAACTGCCATCCAAAAAAGCGTTGAAGACCACGGGACTCGACGAAAAAACCAACCACACCATCGCTGTTCTCTCTACTTTTCTCCGATTTGCAGAAAAGCTCGACCGAAGCCACAGTTGCCTTGTGAACAAAGCCGAATTTGTCAAAGAAAACAAAGACCAAGTGCTCCTCGCGTTCTATTCAGACTCCGACTGCAGCTTAGAAGAGTGGAGCATCATCCAGAATCGACAGGCGTTCTTTGAAGCCTTCGGGAAACAGCTAGAGGCGCAATGCATATTTTCTCCCAGCGCTTAATCCAAGTCTTTAGATAACGTTTATTCTTTTTCCAGTTCAATCTTTGCCTTCTTCAAAGCTACGCATTGCTCTCGGCTTAAAACAGGGTATTTCAAGTCGAGCTGCTTGATTTTCGACACAATAACCTCAGAAATCGACGCGTGCGCGACCCATTTCTTGTCTGCAGGAATAATGTACCATGGTGCCCATTCGGTGCTGGTTTTGCTGAGCATTTCTTGGTATGCAGCCATGTAATCGTCCCATTTTGAGCGTTCAGATAGGTCAGTGAGCGAAAACTTCCATTCCTTAGCGGGAGTTTCGAGACGTTCGAGGAGCCGCTGTTTCTGTCGTTTCTTTGAGACGTTGAGGAAAAACTTCAAAACCACCGTGCCGTTACGGATCAGATGGCGCTCAAACATGTTTATGTCTTCGTAACGGTGATTCCAGAAGAGTTTTCCCTCATCTCCAGTAGGCAACTTCTGAGCCGCCAAAACTTCAGGACGAACCTTAACTATCAACACGTCTTCGTAGTATGAACGATTAAAAATTCCGATGCTTCCCCGCTCAGGCAGGGCTTTGGTGTGTCGCCACAGAAAATCATGGTCAAGTTCTTCGGCGGAGGGCGTTTTGAAGCTTGTAACTTGGCAGCCCTGCGGGTTAACTCCTGACATTACGTGGCTGATTGTGCTGTCTTTTCCCGCGGCATCCATCCCCTGAAGGACAATAAGCAAGGAGTAGGTGTTGCTTGCCCAAAACAGTTCCTGCAGCTCAGACAGTTTTTGCCTGTTAGCTTTTAGCAGTTTTAGGGCTTGTTCTTTTACTGCTTTTTTTCCGTCTTTTTCCTCTTGTTTTTTAGCCCATTTCGGAGCCCAGCATGAATCGTAATCTTTCAAATTGACTGTTTTTCCAGCCGGCACCTTGAAATCTTCTGTGTCAAGTGACATTCAAAACTCGCTCACCAAGAATAGGTTACGGCGCCTAATATTATCTGTGGCGTGTGGCTGAAGCGGTTTAGCCTAAAGCTACTTTTTCACCCGTCACGATGTACACGATGGATTCGCAAACGTAGACTGCATGGTCGGCGATGCGCTCCAGATACCGTGTCATCAAAGCGCTTGAGATTACGCATTTGCTGTTAGCGTTCTCTGCCGTGATTAGTTTTTGGAGGTAGTCGAAGTACATTTTGTCGACTTCTCGTTCGGTTTGCGAGATGGCTTTGGCAAGGAGTATGTCTTGTTTTTTAAGTGCGTTCACGCTTGTTTTAACCATCGAGAGGACTTTTTCGCTCATTTCGCTGATGTAATCTCGTGTCCAGGGTTCGCATTGTTTTAAGCCGCTCACTTGGTCGTTGATAAATGAGATGTCAAGGGCGTATCTGCCGTACCTTGCGAAGTCGTTGCCGATTTTCATGTAGGATTTTATGGTTCGCAGGTCTGTGGCGACGGGTTGGAAACGGGCAATCAACTGGAAGGTTTCATCTTCAACTTTATCCGCCATCGAAAGCAGAATATCAGAGAGTTCCCTTACTTGCTCTTGAACGCTTTTGCCTTCTAAGTAGCCGTGTATTGACAGGGCGAGGGTGTCGTAGGTTAACTCGCCCATTCTAACTATGAGGACTGATTGGTCTTCTAATCCGCGGTCGATTATTCTGCTCATGTCGATTTCTCCTACCCGAATTCTCCTGTTATATATTTTTCAGTTAATGGGTTTTTGGGAGCCTCAAAAATGTCTTTGGTCGCTCCAAACTCTATAAGTTGACCTAAGTACATGAAAGCCGTGAAATCTGACACACGCGCGGCTTGCTGCAGATTGTGGGTGACAATTACAACCGTAAAATCCTTCTTAAGAGCAGCAATTGATTCTTCAATCTTGGCTGTGGCAAGGGGGTCTAGAGCTGAGCAGGGTTCATCCATAAGAATAACTTCGGGTTCAACAGCAAGAGCACGCGCGATGCAAAGCCGTTGCTGCTGCCCTCCAGACAAATTAAGTCCCGATTTCTTGAGATCATTTTTGACTTCATCCCAGAGGAAAGCCATCCTAAGACTTCTTTCAGCTACTCTGTCAAGTGTCTCTTTGTTTCTCACGCCAGCAAGTTTCAATCCGGCCACTGCGTTGTCGAATATAGACATAGTAGGAAAAGGATTGGCTTTCTGGAAAACCATACCTATTCTTCGGCGGATTGCAACTGGATCAACTTGCGGAGAGTAAATGTTTACCCCATCCAAAATGACTTCGCCTTCAACTTTTGCATTCGGAGTTAATTCATGAATACGGTTGAGGCACCTAATCAAAGTAGTTTTTCCGCATCCGGAAGGACCCATTATTGCAGTCACTCTATTTTCAGGGAAAGTTATGTTGATCCCTTTTAGGACTTGCGCTTTACCAAATTTAGCTTTCAAGTCTTTGGTTGCTAGTTTAACTGTCGATGAATCCAAGTTTTTATTTTGGCTTATTTTTAGTTGCCTCCTAACATGATTTTGCATCCAACTTATTGAATTTTTAGTCATACCCTACAGCTCCAACCTTTTTCCTGTCAGATTTCTGCCAACAGTAAGCTTAACCAGAAGGTTCACAGCGAGCATAATGAGTATTAGAACCAATGCTGCGCCCCACGCCTGAGTTTGCCAGTTTTGTGACGCAGAAGTGCCATAATTGTATATTAGGACAGTTAATGAAGCTGTTGGCGCGAATATACTTTTTGCAAAGTAAACACTGGTAGACGCCGTTAATAGTATCGGAGCTGTCTCTCCTGTTGCACGCGCCACAGCTAACAAAATGCCTGTTAAGAGCCCATTTTTCCCCGTCCCAATAACGATTCTAAGCACAGTTTTCCATCTTGGAATTCCAAGAGCCATAGAGGCCTCTCTTAGCGTATTTGGAACAAGCTTTAGAGATTCGCTTGTAGTCCTTGCGATAATGGGCAACATTACAAAGCTAAGAGCGACGCCCCCTGCAAAAGCCGAAAACTGTTTCGTAGTTGCTACAAGTATAACGAAAACGAAAAGTCCTAACACAATTGAAGGAAAACCGGTAAGCACATCGTTCATAAAACCTGAAACCATTGAAAGCCGAGACGAAGACCATTCGGAGAAAAAGATTCCTGCTCCAATACCAATTGGTATTGCGATAAGAGATGCTATGCCTACCATAGTGAAGGTTCCAACTATTGCATTGGCTATTCCTCCGCCGTGAACATTTACTGCAGTAGGCAACTTGGTAAGGAACCCTATGCTTATGGCGGGAGCGCCTCGTATGAAAACATCGCCTAGTATGAGTAATAGGGGTATTATCGCTAAAACGACAGCCACTATAACTAGTATAGTCATTAGCTTGTTTAGGATTTTTCGCCACAGAGAAATACTTGCAGGCAAGTCAGATTGTGTCATTACCCCCAACAGCCCTCCTTAAGCCCTACCTCTTGCTCCACTAGTCATCCTCCAAAGCATAAATCTGGCAAGACCGTTAACTAATAAAGCAACAAAAAACAGGATCAGACCTATTTCGATTATAGCCGATTGATAAATTCCTGTAGACTCGCCAAAATTATTAGCTATTAACGAAGATAATGTGGCGCCTGCTGAAAACAAATTCGTGGTTATATTAGGGATGTTGCCAATTACCATGGTAACTGCCATTGTTTCTCCGAAGGCACGTCCCAATCCTAAAATGAACCCGCCAAATATACCTGATCTAGCGTATGGCAGCACACTTTTCTGTGTAACTTCCCAATCTGTGGCGCCAAGAGAATACATTGCTTCCCGTTGACTATTAGGAACTACACTTAAAACATCTCGGGTAACTGCTGACATTGTTGGAATAACCATTATAGCTAATAGAACTCCAGATGTAAAAAAATCGTAACCAAAAGGATTCCCTGAGAATAATGGAATAAAACCAAGAGAATTATGTAAGGGCGTTTCAACATAATCGCGTAACAACGGAATTAGAATAAACACACCCCATAAACCGTAAATGACACTGGGCACAGCGGCTAAGAGATCAACGATTATTCCTAGGCCATAACCAAAAGTCTGATGACCTTTTAGCTTCTCTGAAATAAAGATAGCTACGCCCAGGCTAATTGGAAACCCGATAACTATAGCGATAGCTGATGTTAACAGTGTTCCATAAATAAAAGGCAAGGCACCAAACACATTCTGACTTGATCGCCATTGCGTTCCAATCAGAAAACTTGGTCCGAAAGAATGAATTGAGGAAGCTGAGCCAAGAAAAAGTTCAGCAGCAAGGGCCACAACAAGACCTATAATGAAGAGCGCCGCAGTAGCAAGTAGGATTTTTAATATTGTATCTCCCCTTAAGACTTTAAACTGCAATTTTGTGGTCCTCAATACTTTTGTTAATACTAAAAAAGGAAAGGATAGTTTATCATAGTTTAGTTTTGGCGCTAATGTAGTATTGGCGTACCGTTATAGGTAACCAACTTGAGTGATGCATTGTCAACGGCGACTATGTTTGCTGGCAGTGGGACGTAGCCTAAGCCTGTTCCTAAGTTTTGACTTGAGTTAACGATCCATGACATGAAGTTGACGAGAGCTGCACCTTGAACGTAATTAGTCTGTGCTTGATATACCAGAGCGTAAGTCAAGGTTACAATTGGGTACATGGTAGTTGCTGTTGTATTGGTGTATGTGTTGTCGATCATAGAGACGGTTGTCCATGAGGCGTTTCCAGCTGGAAGACCCGAAGATGCACCTGCTTGAAGTGCGGCACCGATATTTGACACGTTAGCTAGTATATAGTTGCCTGCAGCGTTTGCCACGGTGCCATAGTAGAGTGAGGTTTGACCTGTGTTTTCAAGTATGTAGGCAATTTCAAGTGGACCGATCGCACCATCTTTTGAAGATATAGCACCTGCTACACCTGCATTTTTGGGAGCTGCTATTTGAGCTGGAGCAGTTGGCCAACTTGGAGATGTACTTGGCACGCCAACCTGAGTTGCCCAAGTGCTGCTTGATCTATAGAGGAAGTTAACGAAGGCAAACATGGTTCCGCTTCCGTCAGATCGGTGAACTGTAGTTATGGTTGTACTGGGCAATTGGGCTGCTACGCTGGGGCTTTGTAGGGCTTGGATTGCTGGGTCGTTCCATGTAGTTATGCTGCCTAAGAAAATGTTTGCTAAAACTGCACCTGTGAAATTGAGACCGTTCGTCATGACTGTACCGTTAGCAAGTTTTAAGTTATATGCTGGTACGACTGCGCTGGCAGATATGGGTATGGTTATAGCAGTTGTTCCAGATGGTAGTCCATTGTATTGTGCTGCGGTCATTGGTGCATCAGACTCTCCGAAATCGACTACTTGTTGTGTGAACTGAGTAATTCCGGCTCCGCTGCCAACAGGGTTGTAGTTGACTGTTATTTGAGACATGGCTTGCTGGTAGGCTGGTTGCCAAACGGACATTAATGGCGCGATGAGTGTGCCTCCCGCTCCGTTAAGTACTGCGGGTGCTAAAGTTGGTATTGGAGTTGGCGCTGGGGTCGCTGTTGGGGTTGGAGTTGGTGATGGTGATGCGGATGTGGAAGGATGTGACGTTGGAGTTGGTGTTGGCGTTGCAGTTGAACCCGGTGCAACAGTCGGCGCTGTTGTTGGTGCTGGAGTCGGCGAAGTGTTAGATGAATTTGATAGAGCTATGTACCCGAATACGCCACCTATGATGATAGCGATTACAACTATTGCTGCAATTATTACATATGTGCTTTTCATTTTTTTTTACCTGACAAAAACTAAATAGGTTTTTGTTATATGAGGGTGCTCGCCATAAACGCTATAGACTATATATTAGCTGATTGTTGTGCAAAATTAAAAGCAATTAATCAAATTCAGAATAAAAACTGACTGTAAAATGAATAAAGTGCTTAAGATATGATGAATACAAAAACATCGGAAAAATAACCAACAAGAAAAGATTGGCCACCCCTGGACGTCACAGGACAAAGAACACATATTTTTCATATAACTACTTTCAATTGTGTTTTTAAAAAATTACGATATTTTTTATATAGTATTTACCCATATTATCTATATTCTATATATATATACCTAATATATTGATGCATACCATAGAAAGGTGTTGGCGTCAAGCGTGACCAAGCAACCAGAAAAGCTAAGTGAAGAACAACGCAAACTTCAGGTAACAGGCGGCTCAACATTCATACTTTCCCTGCCCAAGGATTGGGCAACCAAAAACGAACTCAAACGCGGAAGCTCAATGATTGTCCGCGAAGAAGAAGACGGCTCACTCTCAATTTCACCAGCGAGTTTTCCACAAAAAGAAAAACAAGACGAAGCCTACATCAAAGCATCATTAAACGACAACCCCGACGCCGTCATGAGGACAGCAATCTCCGCTTACTTAAGCGGCTACAACATACTACACATCAGGGCGCAAGGACAAAAAACGTTGTCCTCGAAACTTCGCAATCACCTCAAAACATTCGCAAGACACTACCTGGTCGGAACAGAAATCGTAATCGACACCCCAACCGAACTAACACTCCAAGTACTGCTTAACTACCCGGAGCTTACCGTTCAAAACGCTTTGAGTCGCATGTCAATAATCGCTTCATCCATGCATAAAGAAGCTATAACTGCACTGAAAAAACTGGATTATCAAAGCGCCAAATCAGTGATTGAAACTGACCGCGAAGTAAACCGTTTCAGCCTGTACGTCGTAAGGCTTCTGAAGCTGGCGGTTTCAAACCAGCGAATCGTAAAAGACATCGGTTTAACTAACCAAAAAGAATGCTTGGGCTACAGGTTGATAGCTAAAGCGGTTGAGAGAACAGCGGACCACGCCACTAAAATAGCTGAAAACACGTTGCTGCTCAAAGAGCCCGTGAACGCGGAGATTTTAGAGAAAGTCAGTGAACTGAGCGCTCTGGCTATTTCAATGTTTGAGACATCCATGGAGGCGTTGTTCAAGCATGATTTTAACTTGGCTGAAAGCGTCATAGAAAAACTAAGCCAAGTGCACAAGCTCGAAAAAGAAACTGTCCTGTACTCACATAATGCAAAGATCGAGGAAATCGTGAACTTAAGATTGGTAATCGAGAGCGTTAGGCGAACGGCGGAGTATGCCACGGACATTTCTGAAATTGTGCTGAACTTGAATGTTGAATCGATTTTAAGCTAAAAAATAGCTTTTTTTCTTCTTTTTGTTGTTGTCTTGGCGAAGCCACATAGGTATATTAGGATTCCTGAGAGAAAATAAAATGGCGAGCCAAAAGGCGCCGTGTTTTTTCGCGTTTAAACTTTCGAAGACTCGCATTTAACCCAAGTGTTTCTGGAGAATTAAACTTTGACTCAAATGAAAGTTGAGGTAAAACAAGCTTTCGATCCTGTAGACGAAGTAATTTTCGAAGCAGCCTTGGCACTCAACACCATAGAAACTCTGTACAAACAAAAAGAATACGTTAGTTGATTGATGCGGATAGTAAAGCTTGTTGAAAATTAAAAAATAATGAAAAATACATGATTCTTTTTTAGCCATTTAACGGGCAAAATGCTTTATCACTGGAAAGCTTGCAGGAAACAAATTACTTCTGGGCTTTGATTTATGCTGTAGCAATCTATCAGGTGAGCTGTGCCGTCGGGGCAGTAGACTTTGTCGCCTTTTTGGGCTCTCTGGTAGCGTTTGCTGCATTCTTTAAGTTTGGAGCAGCCGTCGCAATCTCTTGAGATCATTTTTATTTTCACCTTCCTTGTTCAAGATTACGTATACTGGTTTCCAGCCTATAGAGATGCCCTTCATAATCTATATAGAGAAAATAGAAACAAAATGAAAACCTCTCGAAACCCACGGGAACCTTTAAGAAACCAAGAAAACACTCAACCAAAGACAACAATGCAGCAAAAAAAGTGGAAAGCAAAAGGCATCTTCCTAGATTTAGACGGCACCATAGTAGACTCAACAGACGCCTACTTGGAAGCTGCAAGAATCGCATCCAAAGCCATCGGAAAAAACCCGCTCCAGACAAAAACAGCCCTCGAAATCCCAAAAAGAATAGAGCAGGGGCTTTCATTCAGCGACCTCGTCGAGGGCGACACAAAAAAGTTTCTGAGCGTCTATTTGAAGGCGTATTACTCAGCGACCGAAGCCAAAAATAAGCTTTTGCCCAATGTTTCAGTCACTCTTGAAGTGCTTTCGGCAAAGTATAAGCTTGCGTTGATAACCATGCGCCACGTCCCAAACGAAGTTATCCAGAAAGAACTAGATTGTTTGGGCATAGCAAAATACTTCACTCATATCGTGACAGCATTGGATACAACAAAGCCTAAACCATCGCCCGAAGCATTAATCCAATGTGTAAAAGCGCTAGACCTTGAAATGTGCGATTGCATCATTGCAGGAGACTCAGTTAACGATGTGCGGGCGGGAAAAGCTGCGGGTGCAAGAACGGTTGCGGTGCTCTCCGGGCTGTATCTCTGTGAAGAGCTTGCCAAGGAATGCCCCGATTTGATACTGCCAGATGTTTCTTCGTTGCCAAAGTTCATAAAATAAACTTTTTTTGGATATACCTAAACCTGATATATTGCTGGGTTCCGCCTAAGCCAGTTATATGGCGAAATAAAATAAGGTTTAATTAAAACCTCAATCTTAAGTGAATATGGAGAGGGCTTCAGCGGAGATCAGTATGAACTTTGTGGAGATTATGTTAGGAGAGAAATTGAAAGATGCGGATCCAGCCTTAGATATCATGGGCTCTGACCGCAAAGTTTTGCAGGTAGCCTGCCAAGACTTCACCAACTACCTTAAATTTCATTGGAACCTGATTGGAAAAGAGGCTAACCAATGTGAACTAGTGGAGAAACTGGAGAAGCTGTTCAAAGAAGACGCTGCAGAACTCGATGCTTTCCTAACCGTTTGGACAGGCATCTGGTTTAAAAAATGGAAGGAACGCGTGAAACTGCTTATCGGCAACCAGAACGCTAACAAATGGAGTAAAATGTCCAAAACACTAGCTGACGTTGAGCCCATTTGGCGCAAAATCGAGCACAAGCAAGAACTCCAAGAAGTCGTCGTATCTACACTCATTAAGAACGGTGAAATCTGCGGGACCGAAATCTTAGCGGAGAACCTTTTGAAGATGGAGCTTGGAGAAAAGGACCTTCAAAACGTCGGCGATAGAGAAAGACTCTTCACTACCCTGAACAATTCGCTTCGGAAAGCTCGAGAAATGGCGCAAAGTAAGGGGCCATTGATATTTGTCAAAATCGACAAGGGCTACTACAACGCTTTAAACGAGTAGCACCAAAATTTTTCTTTTTATTTTCTGTTGGTTTTCTTTAAGGCAAACCTTGCATAATTTTATAAGCGATTGAGCTCTTAAGCGTAAACGTTACTATCTTTGGGGCAGATGTTCATGTTGAATCAATCGAAACTCCGCATGTACATTATCGGGTTTTCACACTTGGCTTAATCGTGGGCGCAGGCATATTCCAACTTTACAACAGCGTCAGTGCCCCAAACTCTGCAGCCCCGCTAAGTCAAGACCAAGCGTACCTGAACGCAATCGAAGACGCTATGGTTGCAAAACCAAGCGAAGTTTACAACGGCTTAACGCCAATAGTTGAAAACAACAGCACCCTGGTTTGGGAGGGGACCCCGGGCAACGAAAGCGTTCTTATGGTTACGTGGACAAGGTATGCCAGCAGCTACCACGTGAATTGAACCGTGACGACGAGTTGGGGAGACACATGGGTTACGACGGCACCTCAAATCCAGGTTTTCTTCGAAAACCACGTTAAATCCGAGGTTAACGCGACGCTGCGGGCAGCACAGTTGCTTGGTTTGCCCGCGAACACGACCGATACTTATTTTGTAGAGTTGTGGGTTAATCCGCAGTCTCTGTTCCGACCCTCACCTGACAGCGAAGTCACCGACTCCACCGCATCACTCATTTTTCCAGCCAATGCAACGGCTGATTACAAGGCATGGTTCAACAACTACATAATAACCGCGTATTACCCAATGAAGTACCCGTGGACTCGGTTAGGCTACACTTACGACTGGGGCAACATCCAAAACCACGTGGGCTTAAGCGAGTTTGTTATAAAACAGAATTCAACGGTCACTGTGAAATCAGTAACGCCAACGACTGAATACCTACAACGCATCCCTTGACTTTTCACAGATTTAGGTGCTTACGAAGATAAATTTACATCTAGCAAGATAAGAAAAACAAAAATTAATTATAAAATTTTAAAAAAGATTTTGCTTGGCGGTTTAGAGGACTCGTTGTCTTTGCAGAGTCTTCGTTCGCCAGTTGTAGCGCCTAATAGTGGCTTGTGCGCCAAAACCGCATGCTGCACAGCGTTTTTGCCGTACGTGATAAGCACGTCTGCCGCAGCGCCTGCACATAATGTGGACAACCTTGCCTTGGCGCTTGCCCATCGATGGAGTTCCTTTTCCCATTTAACTCACCTTGGGGGCGGCGAAATAAGGACTACGTTGTCTCCGCGAACGATAATTAGTCCCAGTTTCTTTTGGTCTTCAACGACTGTTGTGTCTTCTGTTTCTTCTAGAACTAAGTTTAAGTGTTGATCGAAACCCTTCAGCCTTCCTCTGAGACTCTTTCCGCCCTTTAGGCGTACGAGTACTATTTTGCTGAGGTTTTGTTCAAGGATTTCGGTTGTCATTTCGCTCATATTGGAATCCTCAAGTATCTTTATGTCTTCTATACTTTCATTCTCCCCATTTAAACCTATCTAACCTGTTGGACTGATTAAGTGTGTAAAGAATTGCTCTGCAGAGTCAGGCAGTTCCACGCGATTTGTATGCTTGCACTTATATGGTTGAGAGGTACTAATTTTTGGATAAGTAAACAGGACCCTTGAACGTTTCATTGAGGAGAAACTAGTGCAACATAAACTAAAAAAGAACAGCACCACCATACTAATTGTTGCCATAATCGCTATTTCTCTGATTGCGGCTATACTGATTTTTCTTAATTCCCAAAACACTTACGTATTATTGTTTGCGGTTGCCTTCGGGTTAAACCTCATTCCGTTCGCTGGACCTTCAAACTTGCTTATCGCATCCTCAGCCACCATCGGCTTAAAAAACCCCGGTTTTGGCGAACTGTTCCTTATCGGTTTTATCATCGCTATAGCAGCAGCGTTAGCAAAGGGCATCCACTACATGATAACGTTCTTTGTCAGCGGCCACTTAAGCGAGAAAAGACAGGCACAGTTAGATGCAGATGGAGCGAAAGTTAAGCGTTGGGCATTCGCATTGCTTTTCATCGCTGCAGCAACCCCTATCCCCGACGAACCCGTGGTTATTCCTCTGGGACTCATGAAATACAGTCCCGCAAAGTTTTTCTTAGCCTACTTCTTAGGAAAAATAGTGATCACGATTCCAGGCGCAATCCTTGGGAATTTTGCTGGCGACATATTCTCAGCATACCTTAGCCCACTTGTCATGGTAATAATCTCCATTGTGTTAACCGTCATCATCACAGTTATCCTGCTCAAAGTAGATGTAGGCAAACTTGCCGAGAAATATCTTAAAAAAGAAACGACCAAAAAGAAGAAGCAAACCGAGAAAAACTAAATAACCAGCAAGAACGAAGTACTGAAGGTTAAAACATGCCCACACAACGCAGGTACCCATTAAAAGCTAAAGAAGCAAGACAAATTGTAGAAGAAGCCTCAAAAAACCTAAAACTCAGTTTAGACGATAAATCACTCGTTGAAGTTGTCGAATCAGACGTCGGCGAAATCTACCTTATCGGCGAAAAACCCCTGCTTTTCAAGTCAGGCATCCGCGTATTACCTACTCTGCTCTTTTCCGAGTTTGTTGCGAAGGCACCGAAAATAGTCGTGGACATGGGCGCCATACCATATGTCTGCAAGGGCGCAACCGTGATGGCTCCCGGCATTGTGCGTATCGAAGGCGAATTCAAAAGTGGCGACTTGGTCATCGTAGTGGATATGAAGCATGGGAAAGCTTTGGCTTTGGGTGAGGCCGTTCTTGATGCAGAAACCGCCAAACAAACCAAGAAAGGCCCTGTAGTCAAAACCCTGCATTACGTGAGCGACAAAATCTGGGATTACATAAAAACATTGAATGAATAAAGAAGAACTGTTTTTCACATGTTAACATGGTGACCGCCATCGTTTTCGTGTTGCGGCAAGAAGAGAGCTTTCATCAAAGCACCATTTAAGATCCACAAAACGGTAGTTTTTCTCCGGGATTTTCATTGTGAACCTTGCGCCGACGCCTTTTTCCCCGTTTTCCACAAGCTGCCACCCATAATCCTCAACTATCCGCTTTATCATGTAGAGCCCAATTCTGGTTCCTTTGCCAAAGCCGCGCTCAAAAAGATGGACCCGCTGTTCCTGCCCTATTCCTTCGCCGTTATCCTGGTAAATCAGTTGCAGTTCGTCTTTTTCTTTTCTGTAGTAGAGTTTTATGGTTGTTGCTTTTCCGCCGTATTTCAGCGTGTTATCCATCAAATTGTACAGCAGTTGCCTTAGAAGTGAATCAGCAAGCACCTCAATCCCTTCACATTTGAAATCGACAGTCACAGACTTAAAATCAGAGACCAACCCAACGGCTTCACTGAAGAATTTACCTACATCCACAAACGTTAGTTCTTCAGAACCAACCTGCTCAAACGCCCTTTGAACCTCTAAGATATTTACCAGTTGACTTGAAACTTTCTCCATTTCAACCAGGTCTGCTGAGAATTCTTCTTCGTTATCTTTTGAATCCCTCAGAAGATAGATAAGCCCGTTTAACGCGGAAAGTTTGTTGCGGATATCATGTCTTGTGAGGCTGCCGACGATTCGGAGTTTATCGTTTAAGTCTTTGATTTTTCCTGAGCTTACTGCTAAGGCATCCACGTAACTTGTCAGTTCGTTCTCCAACGATTTTTGCATTGTAACGTCCGTGTAGATGCTTATTGAACCGATTAATTCGGAATCATCCGTTATAATTGGGTAACGGTTAACAATTACTGACACAACAATTCCGTCGCGGCGTTTAACCTGAATTTCACTAGACCAACACTGAAATATTAAGCCAAATTTTTAGCGGCTCGATGAAAAGCTCAAATTTCTCGCCCTTCCCGCCCAAAGCAACTCTGCCGAAGATTTCAAACAATTCAGGGTTGCATTTTTCGATTCCAGGAAGCACCTACGTAATCTTTTTCCAAGCACAACTTCTTTTTTGAGCCTCATTATCTCTTCAAAAGCCGCATTAACCTCTAGATGAATGAAATCTACGGGTTTACCTTTTTCGTCAAAAACCATTTTGCAATACGCAAAGCCAGTCAGCATATTCTCAAATAGTAAGCAGCAATCTTTCGAGAGCCCTTCTTTAACATGCATCGATTCTGACTCTGCAACGGAAGATGCAGGGTTATCTTGACCCTTCAAAGGCTTTCTAAGCAAATACTATACCAACCATGATAATTAGCCTTGTGACCCCCACTATGGAGCATAAATAAGTTTTCTTTCCAAAATACCAAATTTAAAGAATAATACTTCGCATAAAGCAGCAAACAAGTTAGGGATTGAATCAGACAAGAAGGCGCTATTATCTATCGGCGGGTTTTTCAGATTCTAGTAAAGCAATTCTGTGCCTTGTTGCCCTCTGGAGTTTTTGGAGTTTCTTAATCATATCTTGAATCTCCGCGTTTTTCTCCTTTAGGACTATGAGTGAATCCTTCGGTTTGCCTGTCCGCGCGTCAAGAAACATGGAGAAAAGACTCGGCGCTCTGGGCGTTTGACCCGGCTGCAGTTTAACTTCCAAAACGCCTGTCAAGTATTCCCTGAACAAGTCATGCATGCTGTTTGCCAGCTGGTTTTCTTTAGTTAGGGCACGCTCAAGGACAGCCATACCTGTGCTGGTGATTTTGTATGTTTTCCGTTTTCTGTGGTTTTGTGTGTCCCATTCGCCCTGGATGTAGTGTGATTCTTCTAAGTCTTGCAGTATGCGGTATATGCCGCCGCTTGTGAACCTTAAGGAGCCCTTGGTTTTTTCTTTGACTTCCTTCATCACTTCGTAGCCGTGGTAGGGCTTCTTGCTCAGCAGGGTGAGCACTACGATGCGTATGTAGCCTTTCCGCATTTCTTTAAGCCAGCAGGCTGCGGCCTCTTCTTCTACTGCTGTGTCCTTCTCCATCAAGCGTCACTTGCTTTTGCATAAATAACCCAAGTAATATTTATATCCGACTCAAATATAGTCCACTGAAACATATCTGCGGACCAGGTGCTCATCAAAGCATCATGGAAGCGCAGTTCTGGAGTCTGCAAACAGTATGGTTGAATACAAATGGGTTGCCCTTTCAAACACAACTTTAGGCACATTAGACCTTAGTCCCTATTATTTGTAGATAGTAAGGTTTGGTTTCGATTGCCATTTTAGGTTTTTTTCAGATAACTAATGTTCCCGCTACCCGAAAGTTCACCAAACCACACACAATATCAGACAT
>Ga0209083_1002119_pt1 | contig 19723 bp, 14 predicted proteins | sample AM7aDNAmetaG_FD_184132 | JGI IMG/M metagenome (GOLD analysis project Ga0209083, IMG submission 184132) | Freshwater microbial communities from Finland to study Microbial Dark Matter (Phase II) - AM7a DNA metaG (SPAdes) (version 3) | ecosystem: Environmental > Aquatic > Freshwater > Lake ...
AATGAAACAATCACTCACCTTCACAGCAGTAGTCATAGGAGCTCTTCTAGGAGCATCAGCTCTGTCAGTATTGGCTCAAACATCTGGTACATGGACAGCGGCACCGTCTAATCCTCCAAGTAATAACGTACCAGCACCACTAAATATAGGAGACATAAAGCAGGCCAAGACTGGTATATTGGCTCTAAGCAACTTCCTATTCAATAATACTGGTGTATCTGGTTCTGTTGCTACTGGTTCTGTGCTTACGGCTCTAGATGCTGATGGTACTGTTGGATGGGGTGCTGGAGGTGGTGGAAGTACATCTAACGCTTACAGTACTACTCTCAGTGCAATATCAATAATTAACATTACTACACCGATGTCATGGGTTGATACTGGGCTGAGTGTTACTTTAACACCACCACCATCTTCTAACTCCAAGTCTCTGATTAATGCTCATATAGTCGCTGAAAACGGATCAGCTCCGGGATCTTGTTTTATTGGATTATTTAAAAATGGTGTAGCGCTCGTAGCACCATTTTCCACAGTAAGTGGGGAAGGAGATAACTACGCCGGAGGTACAAGTATAACTTTCCTAGATCAGAATAATATTACTTCTCCTGTAACTTACTCTATAAAAGTCACTGGAGACCAAAAAGGCAATGTCTGTTATATAAATAGATCATATAATAATACATATTATGGTATATCCACTATGACAGTCTTGGAGACTAACTAATACGGCAACGTAACAACTACCCTCACACCACCGCCGTTGTCTTTTCTTGAACTAAGAGAAATAGTGCCTTTGTGTGCCTCTATGATCGCTTGAGCCATAGAGAGTCCTATGCCCATACCTGTTGGGTGGGATGTTTGTGCCTGACTGCTCCTGTAGAACAATTCACTAAATATCTTCTTCTTATCATCGGATGAGAGCTCTGCACCAGTATTTTCGACTGTTAGCTCGAAAGTATTTTCTGTAGGATGACCAGTGATACTGATAGAGCCGTTATCTACGTTGTACCTGACTGCATTTTCTATAACGATGAACAGGGCTTCGCGCATACGGTCCTTGTCTATAGAAACTGGAGTCCAAACCTCTTTTGGCGCTGGCATACTGACAACCAGATGCTTGCGGTCTATGTCTTTCTTGAGCTCTGTAACAATATCTTCAACTATATCCTTGATACCGATTGAAGTCTTAGTGAGTGTCTCTATACCAGAACGTAGGGCTGATATGCTAAGTAGGCTGTCTATAAGATGATTCAACCTGCTTACAGATTCACCCATATCACTCATGGCTTTCTTGAGCCCTGGCGATATAGATCCGTAAGTATCGCTCATTATGGCCTCGAGCTGCCATTTGATACTAGTTATAGGTGTACGTAAGTGATGTTGTGTGATGAGTATAAACTGGTTCTTGGCCTCGTCGACTTTTTCAAGTTCTAGACGAGCATTGCGTTCGACTTGGTATGAAGCACGTATCTCCTTGGTTTGGTCTTCTATTTTTTGCTGGAGATGTCTGTTGAGATCTGCCAGCTGTTCCTTCTGTGCTGACTCTGTTATGGCACTGCGTATGAGGTATACACCAAGTATAGAAAAAGCCAAGAAGATGGCGATCTTACCAGACATACCAAGGAAATCTCCTATGAATATGTTGGTGAAGGCGGCTATGGCCATACCTATGACTAAGACCTCAGTGACTACGATCTTGATACTCATCTTGTTGTACCTGAGTATAGAATAGGCAATAATGGAAACCCAGATAATACTGGAAGTTTGACCAAACCAGACCCAGTCATAGTTACCGAGCTGTGGGAGGATCGTATTGCAAATCATCGGTGAGGAAACACCTATAAAGAGACCAGCCAGATTTAACAAAATATTTGCTCTGAAAGAATGGTCAGGATTATTCTTGAATAGCTTTACTAGTATGACAACTCCAGCGAGATAAAATGTCAGACTGAATATATATAACAGTAGAGAATAAGGTCCATACTTCCAACCCCAAAAGACTCCAGAAGCTATGCCAGAAAGAGCGATTGGAGCTCCGGCTATGTAGTCAGTGAAGAAATTGAGATAGAAAGCTCCACCAACCACTACCAGCGACCAGAAGATCATCCAGCCACCTGGCCTCTTTTCATCGGCGAAGGCCTTAATGAAAATATATATAAGGGCTGGTATGAGCATACTCACGAAGAACATGAACTTGATGCCGACAGCTTCTATCTTGTAGTCATTTTGAAATAAGAAAAATGCTCCGGCGGCTGTATATACAGCGACAGCGTACATGGCGATGGCAAAAGTATGAGAAGAGCGTTTGTTGCTACCCCAATACGTCACAGTTGCCAAACTTGTTATCAAGATGGCGGTGATCCAGATAGGGATAGAATAAGCTGTTATGATCATAGTCGTATTTATTATAACAATTTGCGTGGAGGTCGGATAGGGTATATACTTTTAGCGCAAATGCCTACACCACAAGAAACAACTGGCGCCATCGCTCGTACATATATCAAGGATCTCAAAGATCATATAGGCCAAGAAGTGCAGATCAAAGGCTGGGTCGATGTTCGTCGCGACCAAGGCAAGATGATTTTTTTTGATTTTCGTGATGTTTCTGGCAAAGTCCAAGGCGTGATTTTGCCAAATACCAAAAATGCAAGCGGTGTAAGTGCTCACGAAGTCGGTTCCAAGGTTCGTTCAGAATGGGTCGTCGCTGTAAAGGGCAAGGTCAATCAACGTCCAGAAAGAGCTATACAGAAAGACAAACAGAACGGTAACATCGAGCTCGAGATTTTGGAGATGACAGTCTTAAATGAGGCCGAGACTCCACCTTTCGATATAAGCGGTGATGGTAAAGAGATCGGTGAAGATGTTCGCCTGAAATATCGTTATATAGACTTACGTCGCGAAAGGATGCAGAAAAATGTTATAAACAGACACAAAGCTTTGCAATACATCAGCCAGTTTTACACAGGAGAAGGCTTCTTCGAGATAGAGACACCAAATATGACCAAGTCTACTCCAGAAGGATCGCGTGACTTCATAGTTCCTTCAAGATTGGATCAAGGTAAGTTTTATGCTTTGCCACAATCTCCTCAGCAATACAAACAGTTGCTTATGGCTAGTGGATTTGAGAGATATTTCCAGATAGCTAGATGTTTCCGCGATGAAGATACTCGCGGGGATCGCCAGCCAGAGTTTACTCAAGTCGATATTGAGATGAGTTTCGTAGTCCAAGAAGACGTCATGGCTGTAAATGAGAAGTTACTTATAGGATTGGTCAAAGAACTCTATCCAGAAAAGAAGATTCAACAGTTACCATTCCCGAGATTTTCATATAAGGAAGTTATGGAGAAATATGGCAATGATAAACCAGATATACGTACCGATAAGAATGATCCAAGTCTCTTAGCTTTTTGTTGGGTCATAGATTTTCCGTTCTTCGAGAAGATAGACTCAGATTCTAGTGGTCAAGCTGGTTGGACATTTACTCACAATCCTTTCTCTGCAACAAAGCCAGAGTTCATACCAGATCTTCTAGCTAAGAAAAATATCGGTGACATTATGGCTGCTCAATATGATATCGTCTTGAACGGCTACGAGATCGGTGGTGGAGGTATACGTAACCATACTCCAGAGGCTTTGAAGAAAGTTTTTGAGATTATGGGTTACGCGACAGAGCGTATCGAGAAGAATTTCGGCCATATGCTCAAGGCTTTGGCTTCTGGCACACCACCTCATGGCGGTTTGGCATTTGGCTTCGATCGTCTGATGATGCTTCTACAAAACGAACCAAATATCCGCGAAGTCATACCATTTGCCAAGACAGGTGAAGGAAAGGATTTGATGATGGATTCTCCATCAGAAGTCAGTCTCGACCAACTCAGGGAATTAGGCATAAAGTTGAGCAAATAACATGTTCACTAAACAAAGCTTGCTTCGATATTCCTCAGCTATTCCTCAGTTTCTGACTTGGCCATTGGCTTTTGTCTTTTTCCACTCACTTTATAAGTTATCAATCCATGGTCGTGATAATCTAAAAAATATCCGTCGACCATTCATGATCGCCTCGAACCATGTCGCTTCTTATGATAGTTTCTTTTTCCGCTTACTTTTAGGGTTTTGGACTAGGCATCTTCCACTACGCTTCATGGCCGTGGAGAAATTTAACTATAGCCATCTGAACTTCCTTACTAAGATTGGCGTAATAAAGCTAGTTTATTCTTTGTTTGGAGTTTTCGTGGTAGTGCCCGGTCTGGGTCTTGAAGAAAATACTAAGACTGCTATAGATATCATTGCCGATGGTGGTAATATCGTCATATACCCAGAAGGAAAGATTATGAAGAAAGAAGGTCTGGCCCCGTTCAAAAGAGGTGCCGCTTTCTTGGTACAAAAGACGAGAGTTCCGGTACTGCCGGTGTCATTCCGCATCAGTAGTGAAGAAGGTATGGCGCGCAAGAAGTTCACTGCCAATATTGGAGAGCTACTTTGGGTGCCAGAAAATATGAGTGAAGAAGATATCACTCAAGTTTTGTACAACTCTATTTCAAACCTTTATGAGAGGAATTAAGTCTGACTAGAATATATTTATTGAGATAGCGACGACGGCGATAGCTATCGCCATGAAAGTGATGAGTTTGATTGTTGCTGGACCAGCCTCCTCATAGACCTTGAGTTCTAGATCTCGATCATCGCTTGGCATACGCAAGTGGGGGATGATCTCGTCGAAAAAGAGACCCCAACCAAGAGTTGCTGGAACCAAGAACAAGAAACTGGCGATATGTATTACTTGTAGAGTCTGCAATATCATCAAGATACAAGAAAGAAATATCCAACCAAGACCCCAGTGCGCATGGTGGATCTGGAGGCCAGTTTTCTGGCGTAGTCCAAGCTTGTAGAAGAACTTAGGGTCAAGCTTATAATGTAGGCGCTGATATACGACAGGGGCGACGAAGATGAATATGTATAATATGGGCTCTAGAGTGTGTTTGGTTGACATGTGGTTATTATAACATTGTTTTTGTGTTGTTTATGAGGATATTTCGGTATTTTATAGTGACATCTGATCCATTTTTACTAAATTCGTCAATTCTATGAGTCTATTGTTGGCTTTTTCTATATAATCTAGAGACGTTCTCTGAGTATCATTCAGAGATGTATCCTCCAATTCTCCAGTAGCCAATCTGATATGAGTGAGTGGTGTTCGTAGATCGTGCATCGTACGTGAGATGAAGTCGTACTTGAGTATATCGTTCTCTCGAAGCCTTCTCCAGATAGCTATACCAACCGCCACAGCAAACAGAGCCGAGAAAAATGGTACAACCCACGGAGGTATGGTGGGTACGATTTCCTCGACCCACTTATTTAAGAAATTTAGGAAGATCAATATCATCGCGCAGATACCAACCAAGACACTGTAGTAGAACGCTCTTTTCGCTATGATATGGATATCCAACAAATCATAATTTACCACCGCATATGTAAATGGCAAACAGAATAAGATTGGGAAGTATATGCCATACATCGGATCGATGGGGATGTTGTAGACCAATAATGTTGATATTGATCCAAACAACCACCCAAGCATAAGAGAAAAAGTTAAGTATTTTATTCGGTTATTTTCTTTAGGGTCATTTTCTTTTATATAAGAACTAATTAATTCATATATAAACATAGACGGTATTAATATTTGAAATAGTATCCAAATATAGTGATATAGGTTGCCTGCTACATAATAGTTTGGAAAGTACATCTTCGGTATAGATTCCAATATAAATGTGTTAGGAAAAAGTATGTATAGCGCCGCTATTAATATTCCTAAAATATATATAACATAAAGAATAAATTTTCTATTATTTTTATTCAGCACCGTTATCACACAATGGTAATTAAATACTGATATAAATATTACACTTATATTTCCCATGAACATCAATCTAGACAATTCCGGGTCATGTGTACTCACCCCAAGTATGTGAGATAACTCAAAAATAATGACCGCCAAGGCGGTCAAAGAAAGAGTAATATTTACTGTCTTACGTGGATTGTTACAGAGGAGGAAAACTATTAGACACAACATGACAAGGATAGAGGCGCCAGCTAAGGTATTGTGTAATATCAGGTGGATGTTTGGTTCTGATACGATATAGCTTTGCATCTTTATTGAAAAATTCTAGCATATGATTCGGCTTAAATAGATACTGCAACACCCATATTTATCTGGATTTCCTGTGGATAACTTTTAGACTATAAAATGTATACGAGCTGACGCTTCCTTAGTGTAATTTTTCACCGGCTTCAATAGAAGTATGGTAAATCATAGATTTAGACACTGCCGAAATAGTATATCGAAGTCCTTGATATAATAATTTTATAAACCAATTTATGTTACAATTGCATATAGGGAATAGCTTATAATTTCAAGATTATCTATGAGTAAAATAGATTTTGCATTCTTAGTACATCCAAGGCAGATCGAGGATATTTACATACAATATCCACTATTAAGATTTCTTAACAGGAAATTCCTATCATTTTTGATTCAATTTATGAGACCGGTGGTAGGTCCCTACATATGTGGTGGTTTAGATATAGATGGTAATCCTGTAAATGGTAGATTGATCATTGTTCCATTGACAGCACATCAAATGTTACAAGATAAAGATTATGCTAAGAAGAAGGTCATTGATGCAGTCGCTCTTTCTAATAGGTTAGGAGCTAAAGTTGTTGGATTGGGGGCACTGACTTCTAGTGTTACAAATGGTGGTACGGCTGTACTTTCCCAAAAAGGAAACGCCATAATTACTTCAGGTAACTCACTGACAGTAAATACCACTTTTAAAGATGTTAAATATATTATTGAAAAAAGAAAGATATCTGGTCCTATAGCTATTGTTGGTGCTACTGGATCTATTGGCAGGGCACTATCTTTTTTGCTTTCTAAGTCAAAAGAAATCGAAAACGACCTTATTTTAATAGGAAAAACGCCAAGTAAGGTAGATGAATTGAAGGATTCTCTACTCGGTTCGATAAGAAAGATTAGAGCCGGTGTAGATATAAATGAAATACATAAGGCTGATATTATATTGATATGTACAAGTTCACATGATGCTGTAGTTCATCAACACATGGTTAAATCTGGGGTGGTCATATATGATGTCACTCAACCCAAGAATACTTCAAAAGAATTACAACATAGAAAAGATTTATCATACATAGATGGTGGATATATAAGTGCTCCAGAATCTATATATATAAAAGCTAATATAGGATTACCTCCAAACGCTCTTTTTTCTTGTCTCTCAGAGACTATTTTGTTATCTAAAGAAAATATAGATTATCCTGGTGTGACAGAAAAAATAGACTTGGATTATGTGAATAAGATAGGTCTTTTAGCTAAAAAGTACGACTTTAATACTTATTATATTTCACACAATGGATAAACTTGCAATAGGAGTTACTTCTATAAACCTATTAGTGGCGAGCGTCGTCGTCGTTATTCTTATTGTGCTCATTTCTCTTAAAAGGCAGAAGACTTTGGCTAATCTTTTTTTCATCTCCTTTGGTACGTTCGTATTTGTATGGGTTTTTTCTAGATTTTTATTTGATGTGGTCGGCAACGAGTCAGTGATGTTAGTTACTCATATGTTGTACTTTGGTGCAGCTTTGATACCTGTATCCCTGTTATTATTTATATATACATTTCCAGATACAAGACTTACTTTTTCTAAGCTTAAATTGTCTATCATATTAATAGTATCTATTTTGGTAGCGATGAGTGTTTTTATACCAGATTGGGTTATAAGATCAGTCCAATATAATCTTGTACAAGATACTCGTACCATTACTTTTGGTCCATTGGGATACTGTATATATTTCACCTACATAGTCTCATTTTTCTCTTGGGGGATTGCAAAGATGATTAATAGGTTGAGACATTCATTTGAGAAAGAAAAGGCTCAATTAGAGTTGATCTTTTTGAGTATTGTAGTCTCTTGTTTGGTTGGTGTAACTTGTAATCTTATCTTACCAACCATTAATATATTTGAATATTTCTGGATAGGTCCATTTTTTAGTATATACATGGTATTAACTATTGCATATGCAATAGTGCGTTACCAATTGTTTGATATTAAACTAGTGATAACAGAGGCTTTTACGTTCATGTTGTGGTTTCTAATTCTTGTTAGAGCTATATTTTCTACTAGTATTCTAGATTCTGTACTAAACTATGTATTACTATTGTCTGTAATCATAATAGGTATATTCCTGATCCGCGGTGTCGTACGTGAAGTAGAACAACGCGAACACATAGAAGCTCTTGCTAAAGATTTGGAGAAAGCCAATGTCCGCCTCACCGAGCTTGATCGGCAGAAGTCAGAATTCGTCTCGTTTGCTACGCATCAGTTGCGTGCACCCCTTACGGCTATGAAGGGTTATGCGTCTCTTATATTGGAAGGTGATATGGGTGTGATCACAGATGAGACACGAGAAGGTCTCTCGAGGATATTTGACTCGACGAAGACATTGACGAATATTGTTGACGACTATCTAAACATTACACGTATCGAGCTCGGTTCTATGAAGTATGCCTTCGACACTATTAGTCTACGCGCGTTGGTCGAAGATGTGATAGCTGAACTGAAGCCGAATATCGACAAATCGAAGTTGGATTTTTCATTTACCGTGGACGACCAAGCGGCAAACTACCGTATCACTGCCGATCGTGACAAGTTGAAGCAGGTTATAGCTAACCTCGTAGATAATTCCATCAAATACACTCCTTCTGGTTGGGTAAAAATAAATCTCTCTATGGACAAGCAACGTCATATTTTCGTCCTTACAGTCAAGGATTCTGGTATTGGGGTTTCTGTAGAGACTATACCGCTTTTGTTCCAGAAGTTTGGTCGCGCCCACAATGCCAACAAAGTGAATATCAAAGGTACTGGTTTAGGTCTTTTCGTGGCCAAGGAGATTATCACCGCCCATCACGGCAACATCCGCGTAGAATCACTCGGAGAAGGGAAAGGGTCCACATTTATTGTCGAATTGGAGCCATTTGCGAAGGCGTAGGTGTGTTATAATATTACAATCATGGCGGCCAATAGCTCACCTCTCACAGACGATAAGATTGCACAGCTAACCAAGAAAGCTGCGGAGATTCGTATTTCTATCATCGAGTCGCTCATCGAAGCCAAAAGTGGTCATACGGCTGGTCCACTTGGTATGGCTGACATATTCACGTATTTGTATTTTCACAAATTGAAACATGATCCGAAGAATCTTGACTGGCAATATCGTGATCGTTTGGTACTTTCCAATGGTCACATCTGCCCAGTTTTGTATGCCACAATGGCGCATGCAGGATATTTTCTAGTAAGCGAACTCAAAACTCTACGTAAATTTGGATCACGACTGCAAGGTCATCCCCATCGCGAATTTTTACCAGGACTTGAGAATTCTTCAGGACCACTTGGCTCAGGTCTTTCACAGATAGTTGGTATGGCACTGGCAGATCGCATAGACAATGGTAAATCTTCTGGTAAGCAATTCTTCTGTCTCATGAGTGACGGTGAACTCGATGAAGGCAATTCCTGGGAAGGTGCTATGTTGGCCGGCAAGGAGCGATTGCAAAACATCACCGCCATTATCGACCGCAACAATATCCAGATTGATGGTTTTACAGAAGATGTTATGCCACTCAATCCTCTTGTAGATAAATGGCGTGCATGGAATTGGCATGTTCAAGAGATCAATGGTCATGACTTCCGTGAGGTTGATCGTGCTATTTGCGAAGCACAGTCTGTTTTCGATAGGCCATCAGTTATCATTGCCCACACGATACCCTCGAAAGGAATACCGGAATTCGAACGTAAGTTCGAATGGCACGGCAAACCACCAGGCACTCCGGAGGAGATAGAGACGGCTTTGAAAGCATTGCGCAGTTGGGGTGGAAGAGTAAAATCACCAGACCATAATTCTTAATTCCTCCATTATTTTATTATTCTTTTTCTATTCTTTAAAAAATTTCCATGCCAATAAACCCAGACCAAAAATTAAATCACAAACTCTTCGACAAGACTGCCGAGCAAGTCACAATGCGACAGGGTTTTGGTGATGGGCTAGTTTTATCCGGCACAGCTGACAAAAATGTTGTGGCTCTCTGTGCAGATCTGACGGAGTCTGTTTTTATGAGGTCATTCAAAGATAAATACAGTGAACGCTTTATAGAAGTCGGTGTAGCAGAACAAAACCTTGTCACAGTCGCAAGCGGTATGGCGGCTATGAAAAAGATCCCTTTTATCGGTTCGTATGCAGTTTTCAGCCCTGGTCGCAATTGGGAGCAGATACGTACGACCGTTTGTCTAAACGACGTGCCAGTCAAAGTTATCGGTTTCCATACAGGTGTCTCAGTCGGACCTGACGGAGCTTCACATCAAGCGCTTGAAGATATGGCACTTATGCGCGTGTTGCCAAATATGATAGTTATCTCTCCTTGCGACTCCATCGAGGCTCGCAAAGCCGTTGTCGCCGCTGCGAAAAATGGCAAGCCAACATACATACGTCTTTCGCGCGAAAAGACCACAGTTATAACTTCTGATCATACACCTTTTGAGATAGGTAAAGCCTCTATAGTTTTCCAACCAAAACTTAGAAGTGTGAAAGTAGATGTGGGAATCATCGCTACGGGTTCATTTTTATTTAAAGCGTTGAATGTTGCAAAACAATTGGAAAGCGAAGGTAAGAAGGTCATCGTAATGAACCTAGCTACCATAAAGCCACTTGATGAACACGCTGTTATAAGTCTTGCTCAGTCTGCTGGTGCAATAATCACTGTTGAAGAGCATCAAATCGCTGGCGGTATGGGTTCAGCGGTTGCTGAATGTTTGGCAAAAAATCATCCAGTTCCTATAGAGTTTGTTGGTATGAAAGACCACTTTGGTCAAAGCGGCACATCTGACGAGCTTATTGAATATTATGAAATGGGGGAGAAGCATATATACGCTGCGGTGCATAAGGCTATTCTTAGGAAAAGGTGATGGCTCAAAATAAGCTTTTTCAACTTGCGACACCCTTTAAGCCGGCTGGGGATCAGCCGAAGGCTATTGAGGCGCTCACAGAAGGCCTAAAGAAAGGTTTTGATCGTCAGACTTTGCTCGGAGTTACTGGCTCAGGCAAGACATTTACTATGGCAAATGTGATCTCGGCCTATAACAAACCGACATTGGTGCTGGCTCACAACAAAACTCTAGCTGCTCAACTAGCTCAAGAGTATCGCGAATTTTTCCCGAACAATGCGGTTCATTATTTTGTGTCATATTATGATTACTATCAACCGGAAGCTTATATGCCAGTGACAGATACTTATATAGAAAAAGAAGCCATGATCAATGAAGAGATTGATCGTCTTCGTCACGCCTCTACGCAAGCTCTTTTGACGCGCAAAGATGTGATCATTGTGGCATCAGTCTCATGTATATATGGTTTAGGTTCACCTGAAGAATATGAGAAAGTTAATATCAAACTCACTGAAGGTATGGAGATATCCCGTGGCGAGCTTGTGCGAAAACTTATAGATGTTCACTTTTCGCGTACGAATGCCGACATAAAGCCAGGAACATTTCGTGCGGTCGGAAATATGCTCGAAGTCATGCCGCTTAACGAGAAAATAATTTTTAGATTAGAATTCGAAGGCGGTATTATTGCGAGGATTATCAGGTTAGACCCAATCACTAGAGCTGTGAAAGAAAACGGACATACTTCCGTTTTCATATTTCCAGCAAAACATTTCATAAGTAATAAAGATCAAAATGAGACAGCTCTCAAAACTATAAAAGCCGAACTTGAAGAACGTATAAAGACTCTAGAGAAGGCTGGAAAAATGTTGGAAGCTGAACGTCTCAAACGTCGAGTGAAGTACGACATCTCCATGATTCGCGAAGTTGGTTATACAAATGGCATAGAGAATTATTCAAGACATTTTTCTGGAAAGATGCCAGGTGAAGCACCAGACACTCTTCTTGCTTATTTTCCTCACAGGCCAGCTACGGCGGCCGAGAAAAAAGCTGGTTTGCCGGATATGGTGGCAGATTTCTTGACTATTGTCGATGAGTCGCATGTGACCGTTCCACAACTAAACGGCATGTTCGCTGGCGATGCTTCTCGTAAGGAAACACTCGTCGAGCATGGATTCCGTTTACCTTCTGCGAAAGATAATAGGCCGCTCAAGTTTAATGAATTTCTTGAGCGCATTGGCCCGATGATTTATACGTCGGCTACCCCGAGCGATTATGAGAGAAAAGGTAGCCAACAGATAGTTGAACAAGTAATTCGTCCTACAGGACTCATAGACCCAGAGATTGTTATAAAGCCGGTTACTGGCACTGTAGTAAATCATGCTGAAAAAGGAGCGAAAAATAGTGCCCAAAATGTCGCGTACCCCGGACAAATTCACGACTTCATAGAAGAGGCCATCGCCACCATCAAAAAAGGTGATCGTGTTATGGCGACGACATTAACAAAAAAGATGGCTGAAGACTTGTCTGATTTCTTGAAGGAGAAGGGAATTAAGGCTGAATATTTGCACTCAGATATAAAGACCATGCAGCGTATAGAGATATTGACGGAATTCCGTCGAGGGGCTGCGGTTAGCAAGGGAGGTTTCGACTGTCTGGTCGGTGTGAACTTGCTTCGTGAAGGACTGGATTTACCAGAAGTGTCACTTATAGGTATACTCGATGCTGACAAAGAAGGCTTCTTGCGTTCTGACACCGCTCTCATACAAACTATCGGTCGTGCAGCGCGCAATGCTGCGGGCCGTGTCATTCTCTATGCTGATCATATGACAGGTTCACTAGACCGTGCCATAAAAGAAACTGAACGTCGACGTACAATACAGATTGCTTACAATAAGGAGCACAGCATAACTCCTCAGACTATTAAAAAAGCTATTCATGATATTACAGACCAGCTGCGTAGCGAACATGATAAGGCAGTCTACGAGCTTTTGAAGGTAGATGAAGCCTTAGCACAAAGTGATCCTATACTTTTGATCCGTCAGAAGGAAGAAGCGATGAATGAAGCGGTCAAAGTACTAGATTTTGAGACGGCTGCTCTTGTACGAGATGAGATGCTGGCTTTACAGAAGAGATTTGGTCTAGAGGATAAAGCTAAGAAAAAGACTAGTCTGGGGATTACTTCCAGTAAAAGACGATACAAATAATGCTACAATATAGACACATATGGCAAAAGTCGAAAAAATCTTAATCATAGAAAGCGACGCTAGTTTCGGTGAGCAGATAAGCGCTGCTCTCAAGAAGAACAATTATTCAACCCTAGTTGTCCGTGGTGGTGTCGAAGGTATGAAGTCTCTTTATGAAATAGATCCACAACTTCTGATACTGGATGTGACTTTGAGTGATATGGATAGTTATGAGTTTCTCGATAAAAAGCAAAATACTCCGCTTATAGCCAAGATACCAGTATTCCTAGTTTCATCTCAAGGTGTTCCTATAAACATGCGTCGAGTTCCAGCTGGTAGTGTAGCTGAGTTTATGATGGCACTTCATAGTAATGGCGATGATATAGTAGAGAAAGCCAATCGTCATTTTGGTCATGAAGCAGTTAGTGCTGTGGTCGCAGGTGGTGCTGGAGGATCTACCAAGAAACCAAAGATACTTTGGGTTGAAGATGACAAACTTATCGGTACTATCCTAGCCAAGAAATTAGTTTCTTCAGGTTTCGATTTATTCCATGCTCAGACTGGTGAAGAAGGGTTGGAAGCCTTGAAGCAAGCTATACCCGATGTCATAGTTTTGGATCTGCTCCTACCTGGTATCGGAGGATTTGACGTATTACAAGAGATTAACAAAGACGCAGGACTACGTAAAGTGCCAGTGATGATACTTTCAAACCTGAGCAAGCCTACAGATATAGAACGTGCTAAGGATCTTGGAGCTAAGCGCTTTCTTATCAAAGCAGCTACTTCTCTGGAGCAGATAGTGAAAGAGATCAAGGCATTGATTTAAGTAGATTTTTGTGCTATATTCCGCGTCTATGACGCCAGCTCAATCTCACAGATCATCATCGGATGACCGTAAAACACCTATTCACGGTGAAGACAAAATCATTGTTCGTGGTGCACGCACTCACAATCTGAAAAATATCACTGTAGAGATGCCACGTAACAAGATGATCGCGATTACTGGTCTTTCTGGATCAGGAAAATCATCTCTAGCTTTCGATACTATCTTCGCTGAAGGTCAGCGTCGTTATGTAGAATCGCTGTCAGCTTATGCTCGTCAATTTCTTCACAAGATGCAGAAACCAGATGTGGACGAGATTATCGGGCTTTCACCAGCTATTTCTATTGACCAAAAATCCCGCTCAAACAATCCACGTTCGACCATAGCGACCATCACGGAGATATATGACTATCTGCGCGTACTTTTTGCGAGAGTTGGTAAACCACATTGTCTGGTTTGTGGAAGATTAATTCACAAAATCTCAAAAGAGGAGATACTAGAGACGGTTCTGAAAAATGTTAAAGCCAAATCTCTACAGGCTAAGAAAGTATTTGGTGTCGATATTAGCGAAGCTAAGATAATAGTCTGGGCACCTGTAGTAGTTGGTAGAAAGGGCGAATATTATCAGCTTTTATATGATCTACTTGGTAAAGGTTTCGATAGAGTACGAATAGATGGTAAGACACATCGTCTACGTGACCAGATTATTATAGATAAGAATAAAAAGCACGATGTAGACGTTTTGGTCGATGAGATATTCTTGAGCGAATTCCGTGAAGTGAAGAAGGCTGACGGTGCTCGTGAACGTCTCTCTGAAGCGCTTGAGCTTGCTATACGTGAAGCTGATGGTCTGATCAAGATCGCATATCCAGGTGCGGAAGAAGCCGAAGTTCTGATGTCTGTGAAGTTCATGTGTCCATACGACGGTTTCTCATATCCTGAAGTTGAGCCACGTCTATTTTCATTTAATTCTCCTTATGGCGCCTGCGCAGCTTGTAATGGTCTTGGAACAGAGAGTATATTTTCCGATGAGCCTTGTAAGACATGTCTTGGCAATCGTCTACGTGATGAAGCTTTGCATGTGAGGATTGGCGACAAAAATATTGTGAATATCACTGACATGTCTATAGATCAGGCTGTTAAGCATTTTGACGAGATTAAACTCACTGAAGTAGAGCGCGAGATTGCCAAAGTTGTCTTGAAGGAGATAGAAGCCCGTCTCAAGTTCATGGTAAACGTCGGTATAGAATATCTGACGCTAAATCGCCGCGCGCACACATTGTCTGGTGGTGAAGCCCAGCGTATTCGCTTGGCTTCTCAACTTGGTTCTGGTTTAGTTGGAGCGCTCTATGTTCTAGATGAGCCGACTATTGGTTTACATCAACGTGATAACGATAAGCTTATCAAAACTCTGTTACATCTGCGTGATATCGGCAATACCATTATCGTCGTCGAGCACGATGAGGATACGATGTTCTCATCTGATTATATAGTCGATATTGGTCCGGGTGCTGGAGTCCATGGTGGTAGAGTGGTTGTCTCTGGATATCTGGATAATCTTTTGACAGCTAAGAAAAATCCTTCAGGGTCACTTACGCTTGCATATTTGCGGGGTGAAGAGAATATCGCCATTCCTGAGCACCGCCGCGACTACAAAGGTAAGATTATGATTCGTGGTGGTAATGTCTTCAATATAAAAGATATGAACGTAGATGTACCACTCGGAGTTATGAATGTCATAACTGGAGTCTCTGGTTCCGGGAAATCATCATTTATGTATGAGATATTGCATCGTAATCTTTCTGCACGTCTGGAGATGCGAAACAGATCAAATGACCCTATAAATTGTAAGGAGTTTAAAGGCTCAGAATACGTTGGACGTGTCATACTTATAGATCAGAGCCCGATCGGACGAACCCCTCGCTCCAATCCAGCTACTTATACTGGATCATGGACTCATATACGCGACATGTTCGCATCTGAGCCAGAGGCACGCGCTCGTGGTTGGACGGCTAGCAGATTTTCTTTTAACAGACCCGGTGGTCGCTGTGAAGCTTGTGAAGGAAATGGTGAGATAGCTGTAGAGATGCATTTCTTGCCGACTGTTTATGTGACTTGTGATGTTTGTAATGGCACGCGCTTCATGAAAGAAACGTTGGATATCAGATTCAAAAAGAAGAATATCCAGGAAGTCTTGGAAATGACGATTGAAGAGGCATTGAAATTCTTCCAAGATATACCGGCCATAGAAGACCGTCTAGCTTCTTTGAGTGAGGTTGGTCTTGGATATGTGAAGCTTGGTCAATCCGCGACAACACTTTCTGGCGGAGAAGCCCAACGTGTAAAGATCTCGTCGGAGTTATATCGTGCACATATGCAAAAGACCATATATCTCCTGGATGAACCGACGGTCGGCTTGCATTATGAAGATGTGAAGAAACTTATTGAAATTTTGCAAAGACTAGTTCAGAAAGGGAATACAGTTGTCGTTATAGAACATAACCTTGATTTAGTGAAAAGTGCTGATTATGTTATAGATATTGGTCCTCTAGGTGGTGAGCATGGTGGTAAGATTGTCGCAAAGGGAACTCCTGAAGAAGTTGCGGCTAGCGAAAAGTCGTATACAGGCAGGTACCTTAAGAAGGTTTTGAATAAGTAAATAATAGTTGATCAAGTCTCGCCTCCATATTTAGTAAAAAAAAGAGCATAGCCCTTTTCATTTTGGCTATGCTCCAGATCTAAACTACGGACTAATTTTTTGGAAGATTAGTAAGTAGCAGATCATGAATATGCATCCGATGGCTATACCAGCCAAGACCGCAATCATTAGAAGACAGAATATTTTCATGAATCCAGCTCGTTTCCAAACCGGATACTTACTTGGTTTCTTGTTATTCTTATTCTTCATTAACGGATGTCGGACGATTGGTTGCCATCCTCTGATATTTGGTTCCATATTCTCCCCATTTTTTTGTGGCCTGTATAGGCCACATGTTTTGTTTATCTCCTTGCTTTACTCCGTGCAAAACATTACACTACTTTATATGCGAAGTCAACACCTCACAACATCCATGGTAAAAAGCCTGAATCTTCCAGATAAGCCAGGTGTATACATATTCCGTGACCAGCGTGGAAGACCTCTTTATATAGGCCGTGCCACATCTTTACGTGACCGCGTGAAGAGTTATTTTGGTAATGACCTCATAGAAACTCGTGGACCACGTATTGTGGATATGGTAACACGTGCCGCCAAGTTGACTCATGAAGTGACTGATTCTGTGCTTGAGGCGATCATACTCGAGAGCAATCTTATAAAGAGATATCAACCAAAATACAATGTCGACGAACGTGATGATAAGAGTGATCTGTATATAATCATCACAAAAGAGTCATGGCCGAGAGTCTTTACCGCACGTGTCAGGGATTGGAAGAGTGATAGCGAAAAGGGCAAATCGCAAGGTGAAATCAAGGCACAAGGCGCAAAAGTTTTCGGGCCTTATCCGCACGCGGGTTTGGTGAATGAATCGCTCAAAATACTCCGCAAGATATTTCCATTCAAAGACAAGAAGTCACACGATCCACGTCACGAAGCATTTTACAAAGCTATTGGTAGATCACCGGCCGGAGACTCAGATAAGGTATCGGTTGGCAAGTCGACTGCTGGTGTGATAGATTCTCCAGCTTGTCGCCAATACCGAAACACTATCAGAAATCTTAAACTATTCTTAGGAGGTAAGAAGACGGCCCTTGTCCGTCATCTTGAGCGAGATATGGAAGCTTATGCGAAAAATATGCAGTTTGAAGAGGCTGGTGCGATTAAGGGGACTTTGTACGCATTGAAACATATAAATGATATAGCGCTTATCAAAAAAAGTCTCACAGATAAATTTACCAGTAACGGTACTTCTGTTCAGGCTAAATATTTTCGTATGGAAGCTTATGACATAGCACACTTATCTGGTACGAACACCGTCGGTGCTATGGTCGTCTCAGTAAACAGCGAGTATCAGTCTAAAGACTTCCGCACTTTCAAGATTTCGCATGATATGAACAATGATATCGCCAATCTAGTAGAACTTGTCTCGCGACGTCTCAATCATCCGGAATGGGCATTTCCAGATCTTATAGTCGTCGATGGAAACAAAAACCAGAAGCGCGCTGTCGAAGCCGTCCTTTCCGCCAGGCGCATAAATATTCCAGTCGTCGCTGTGGTGAAAGATGATAAGCATAAAGCGAGGGCTATTTTGGGTCTAGAAAATAAAAATCCTGGAAACCCTGATAATTCATATCGTAGTCAGCCACGTGACATCCTCGCACTAAATGCTGAAGCACATAGATTTGTCCTAGCGTACCATCGCCGACGTCGTAAAATAGTCAGGTAGATATTTTTGATTTAACTCTTCTAAAATTCTTATGTCCGCGTTATAATCTATCTATGTCAAAAATAAAAATCGGCGTACTTCGCGGCGGTCCAAGTAGTGAATATGATGTTTCTCTGGCCACCGGTGGCAACGTACTGAAAGCTTTACGAGAAAAACTCGCAGATAAATATGTGACATGCGATGTCCTTATAGACAAAAAGGGTCAATGGCATATCGATGGTATAACAGTTGAACCGAAAAATGCCGTTAAGCAGTTTGACGTGGCATTTTTGGCTTTACATGGTGCTTACGGAGAAGATGGTAAGGTTCAGCAACTTCTCGAATCTTTGGGCACGCCATTTACAGGTTCTGATTCTCTCGGATCAGCTGTTGGTATGAATAAAGCATTGACCAAAGATTCATTTAAGAATAATAATATAAAGACACCAATAGGCCGTGTTGTGAAGTCAGCGCTTATCACAAGAGACGCAGAAAAAGTGGCTCACGAACTCTTCAAGAAATTTTCAATGCCGGTGGTTGTGAAGCCCGTCTCAGCTGGTTCATCTGTTGGGGTTTCTATAGCTCATGATATAGAAGAGCTCGTACGTGGCCTGAAGGAGGCAGCCAAGCATGACAGTCAGGTGTTGGTAGAGGAATATATAAAAGGCATTGAGGCAACCGTTGGTGTTATCGAAGGATTCCGTGGCGAGAAGCTATATGCCTTGCCTTCTGTAGAGATAGTACCAAAGATAGAGTTCTTCGATTTCGCCGCAAAATATGAAGGGAAGTCTGAAGAGATAGTTCCGGCCCGCTTCACGAAAGATGTGAAAGACCAGCTTTCTGATTTAGCACGCAAAGTCCACAAAGCCGTCGGCCTTCGACATTATTCTCGGTCGGATTTCATTGTTCATCCTAAGCGTGGTATTTATGTACTCGAGGTTAATACTTTACCAGGTCTCACCAATGAATCGCTCGTACCAAAATCTTTGCGTGCTGTCGGTAGTGATACACATGAGTTGGTAGACCATCTTATACAGTTAGCACTTGGGCGTGTTTAGATGAGTTCAATAAAAGACATAGTCTTCAGCTTCATAAATATGAGCTGCAAGTACTGCGTTCATAGGTACGGCCATGACATGTCTGGAGCGTCTTTATTGGTGTCTGGTTTAGAGCCAAATGTCTATACTCAACACACCATCACTATTGTATTTAGTCAAATAGACCGTAATGGTTCAATAGCTTGGCATCACCCCGTAGTTTAGGATGATTCCATATGCCATACACAATAAACCCCAACATGCCTCGGATTAGAAGAGAGGCAGCTCAGCTCTTGGTACGCAAGAAGTGGTC
>Ga0209083_1002121_pt1 | contig 19708 bp, 18 predicted proteins | sample AM7aDNAmetaG_FD_184132 | JGI IMG/M metagenome (GOLD analysis project Ga0209083, IMG submission 184132) | Freshwater microbial communities from Finland to study Microbial Dark Matter (Phase II) - AM7a DNA metaG (SPAdes) (version 3) | ecosystem: Environmental > Aquatic > Freshwater > Lake ...
TCGTTTCCCAAAGGGGGAATTCATAGTCGGTTTTCATGGAAACAACATTGTTTTATGCTTCAATCTGATAAGCTCGACGTGGTCATTTACCGTCCGTTCAGCGCACCAAGTATCTCTTGAAAATTTGCAAGTCCTGCATTCAAGGAGCCTCCATCATTACCCAGCTCTCTTTTCTAATTAGATATATATTCGATCAATTTCTATTACGAATTACTTTTTGATTGCCATACTGTTCTGGCATTACCGGTGTTTGATCCCAAACGCGCCCGTCAAGCATACGACCGGCTTTCTTTTTGTTGAATCCTCCCCATTGCTTGAAGAAAAAAGGCACAGTGGCCGCAAGGCATTGCTCCCGTATATCCTGTACCCATTCAGCTTTAATCGGGCGCGCATTTCTCCCGCTTTCACCACCAACAATGACCCAGTCGATCCCTTGCAGGTTGATCTCCGGGAGTTGCCCCAGGAGAGGCTCACAGGATAAAAATTTCACTCGTGCTCCTGTTTCTCTCAGTTGGTCGATGCGGTGCATGGAGCTTTTTTTTTCTACCGATACCCCCATCCAGATGTTATGCGACCAGTGCAGCCCTTCACTGTCATAGTATCTCAGAACATCTGCTCTCTTGGTCAGCACCTGAAATACATGGTGAGGATTCTGATGCATCACGCTGAACACCTGCCTGACATAGTCGAGCGGAATATCCTTGTGAAACAGGTCGCCCATTGAGTTCACAAATACCACTCTCGGCTTTTTCCATTTGAATGGCTCCCGTAATGTTTCTGGATGCAGGGTTAGCTTAAAGCCGTTCTGATACTTCTCAACGCCCATTCCTTGCAGTCGCTTGGCAAAAGCTTCAGCATAACAGAACCGGCACCCATCAGAAAGCTTGTCACACCCAGTAACAGGGTTCCAGGTCATCTCTGTCCACTCTATATGCGATTGTGCCATAGTTAACTCTTTATTATAATGTCGTTTGCAATATTTTTTGCTGCGGCATTGTTCGATGCGAACACAAAATGATAAATCGGAACGTTACGGCTGTTACGAAGTACGAGCGGAGTTTCAGTAACATAGTGCCATATCGTATGTAACTGACGAATATACAGATTCGCAATATGCTGAATGGGATTTCTAATTTTTCTTGTAATCTCGTCATCACCAAACAGTGTTGTCTGCTTTTCTTTTTTGAAAAACTCAGTCCTGATGTCCGCTTCTGAAAGCCCGAAAAATGATTGAAGGCGCTCTATATGCCTCAGCTCACCAGCCTTGTCAAGCAGGCGGTTTACAATGACACCGGTTGGAATGAGAATCCAGATATCTGAACGAGTCTCTTTCAGTGCGGCTATTGATTCCCAGTCAATATGCATTCCGAATGGATCGAGAAAAAGCAATGCAACGTATTCATGGGATCGCATGGATGCAGCCAGTTTTTTTAGCCACTCGTTACAATCTCCTGTCCTGAACACCAGTTCTCTATTTTTCGCTACAGGAAGTGAAGTCAGTTTTTCTTTTAATTTATCGAGACTTTCCTGGTTGTCAATGAAATAGTAATAATCAAAACAGTTATCGAGGCTGACCACCCTTTCAGCTGCACCCCTGTATCCCTCTTCTTCTTCAAGGGTGATCTTTAGCTGGTTGTAAAGTTCAGTTTTCAGATCTTTTCTTGAGCCGTTTCCGGCAAATCCATCGAAGTAAATAGTTTTCCAGTAAGGGTGAGCCTGTAATATTGTCAGGTATGCTTCGACATACCTGCTGAAAGCAGCAAGTTTTTTTTCCGTCCAGGGGCCTCCCCAATGTTCAGTTGGTTCGTGTAGACTCAAAGCACTCTGATCGGTCATGCTGTCAAACCTCGTTAAGTTCTTCGATAATAGACTCCATCCGGTCACCGAAAAGCTGCCACATCCGACCCTTTCCTTCATGGCTATCGATTGGAGCAAAATCTATGTTCGAGCTTTTTATGTCGCGCATGAAAAGAAGGCATTCGAGAGGTTTGACGTCGGTGCCGGTTGCAATCATATCTACAGTGACGGCTATTTTCGGATTGTATTCGTTTATCTCATCGCGAACGCGTTGCTCCGGTGTCTGGTTCAAAGAGTAACTATCCACCATTTGAAAAGGAGTTTCAATGGTAACGTCTACGAACGCAGAAAAAGAGCATTCGAACACGTGAAAATACTGTAAGTAATGTACATATTTCCACATAAATACTGCAAGCAGAAAGCATTACAGCTCTCTTTTGGTTATTGACTGATGGGTATGGATGTGTTCATTTCTGACATCATTATCAAGTATATTGGGGTTCATTCACTCCCATTTCAGCTTGACCGGTCTTTTGCTGATTCCTTGTATAATTTCTTATCTTGATCGTTGGTTTGCGGGTCCGTTTTCCTGCCTGCCATCGTTTTTTTCTGTCGAAATGTATTGATTGGTATATGACGCTTGACTCTTGACGTGTTTGAGGGCGGCGTTGCATGGTTCTGCGACAGGCTGGTTTTTGCCGTATGTGCGGTTTTAAGAGTGATAAAAGGGGCTTGTCCCCTGGTTCTTACCATTATAAAAGAGTGAACGAATGAAGAAGAGTTCGAATAAGCAGTTGTTGATGAACAAGACCGGTGACGAGATACAGGTTGCGCTTGTTGAAGAGGGTCGTCTGGTCGAGTTGATTATTGAGCGCCCTGAAAGCAAGAGAAGTATAGGTGATATTTATCTTGGCCGGGTGCATAAGGTTATCGAAGGGTTGAAAGCGGCGTTTGTCGATATTGGACAGAAGTCCGACGGGTTCCTTCATTTTTCCGATGTAGGCACGACCAGTGAGGATTACCGTGCACTGATCGAGGATGATGATGATGATGAAACTGTAGTCGGAACTGATGAAGAAGGTGAGGACGGAGCCCTTACTGTTGAAGCGCCTGCTGCCGAGCAGAATTTTAAAGCTGCAGCTCGCAGCGGAAACAAGCGGATTTCAGGCGAGGGCGAGGATAAGGGTGAAAAACGTCAGTCCTATACCCAGATTATTGCCGGCAAGCTTAAGCCGAACGACTCAATTCTTGTCCAGGTTATCAAGGAGCCTATCAGCAGCAAGGGCTCCCGCCTCACTTCCGATATTACCATTGCGGGCCGTTTCATGGTGCTTCTTCCTTTTGGCGGAGGTCAGGTAGCGGTTTCCCGCAGAGTTGTTGTACGTAAAGAGAGAGCAAGGTTGAAAAAACTTGTGCGCTCCATGCTTCCTGAAGGTTTCGGGGCGATCATCCGTACGGTTGCCGAAGATCAGGAAGAGGGCCTGTTGAAGCAGGATCTCGAAAAGCTGCTGGCAAAGTGGACGCAGATTGAGGAGAAGCTTCAGGATGCAGCTCCGCCTCAGCTGATTTTCAAGGAGGATACCATTATATCAAGCGTTCTTCGCGACTCCCTCACCTCCGACGTTACTGAAATTGTTGCCAATTCGCCCGTCATCTACAAAGAAACGCTGAACTATATCCAGTGGGCTGCACCTGAAATGGTGAAAAATGTCAGCCTCTATCAGGGGAAGCTGCCTCTGTTTGAAGGCTATGGGATTGCCAAAGATGTAGAATCGATCTTTTCCCGCAAAGTGTGGCTCAAGTCAGGCGGCTATATCATTATCGAGCATACCGAAGCCATGGTGGTTGTTGATGTCAACAGCGGAAGGTACGCTGCAAAGCGGGAGCAGGAGGAGAACTCTCTCAAGACCAATCTTGAGGCTGCCCGTGAGGTTGTCCGTCAGCTGAGGCTCCGCGATATCGGAGGTATTATTGTCGTTGATTTCATCGATATGCTCGATCAGAAAAATGCCAAGAAGGTATACGACTCCATGAAAACCGAATTGCGCAACGACAGGGCAAAATCAAATATTCTGCCCATGTCCGATTTCGGAATCATGCAGATTACCCGTGAAAGGATACGTCCCAGCCTGATGCAGCGGATGGGCGACCAGTGCCCGGCCTGCGGCGGAAGCGGCGTTGTACAGGCTCGCTTTACGACCATCAACCAGATTGAGCGGTGGTTGAGGAAGTATGCGCTTCAGCACTCCATGCGCTTTCAGCAGCTTGATCTCTATGTGAGCCCGACGGTTGTCGAGCCAATGCGGAACAGCGATATGAAAACGGAGCTGAAATGGTTTCTCCAGCACATGCTTTTTGTTCAGGTGAAGGCGGACGAAAGCCTCAGAAGTGACGATTTCAGATTCTACAGCAGAAAAAACAACAAGGATATTACCGCTGAATACGGCGATATCTAATAATATGAAAGTGTGTTATGGGACAGTATGATTCGTTGAAACAGGATATTCTAGGCTTTTCATCCTTAGGCGCTGCTGCGCTCTGGGAAATTCCACAGGCACGCATTGTGTTTGATCAGTTCAAGCAGCTGCTTAATGCCGGTCTGGTGCGGGCTGCTGAAAAATCCGGTGAGGATTGGGTGGTCAACGCCTGGGTAAAAGAGGGCATTTTACTCGGCATGCGACTCGGACGACTGCAGGAAAGTCATGTCTCGCATGATGGAGAGGGCGCCGGGCTTACCTTTATCGACAAGGACACCTATCCGCTTAAAACCATAACGCTTGAAAACAGTGTCCGCATTGTGCCAGGAGGATCGGCAGTCCGCGATGGTTCCTATCTTGCGCCTTCAGTTGTCATGATGCCACCTGCTTATGTCAACGTAGGAGCCTATGTTGATGAGGGAACCATGATCGATTCCCATGCCCTTGTCGGGAGCTGTGCCCAGGTTGGTAAAAAGGTGCACCTTTCGGCAGGCGTACAGGTTGGCGGTGTGCTTGAACCGGTCGGGGCTATACCGGTTGTTATCGAAGATGAGGTTATGGTCGGCGGCAACTGCGGTATTTATGAAGGCACCATTGTCAGAGAGCGGGCAGTTATTGGGACCGGGGTTATTCTCAATGGTTCAACGCCTGTCTATGATCTGGCTCGCAATGCCATCTACAGAAAAACAGCTGACGCTCCTCTGATTATTCCTGCCGGAGCTGTTGTTGTTGCCGGTTCCCGCAAGATCAAAGGTGATTTTGCTGCCGAACACGGTCTTTCAATTTATACACCTGTTATTATCAAATACCGTGATGAACGGACAGACAGTGCAACGGCTCTTGAAGAGGCTCTCAGGTAAGTTACCGTGAAGCGCACCGGAATGAGTAAAGAGGCCCGCCAGAGGAGTAATTCGCTGCGCCGCAGGATGCAGGGCTTCCTTGTGTTTCTTTTACTGTTCTGCGCTGTACCTTGCCAGTCGCTCTATTCCGCAACAGCTCCCGCTGACAGAGAGTACTTCGATATCGTTAAAAGTATCGACCTTTTTGGTGAGGTGTATCGCGAAGTGTCGAAAAGTTATGTCGATTCGCTCAATGTCAGCAAAATGATCTACGCCGGCATCGACGGAATGCTCCACACCCTTGATCCCTACACGGTATTTCTTAATGAAGAGGATTCGGGCGATCTCGATGATCTGACAAACGGACAGTATGCCGGTATCGGCGTCATCATTTCGCCCGTTGACGGTGTGCTTTATGTTACATCGGTTGTTGACGGCAGTGCTGCAGCAAAGGCCGGCATCAGGGCCGGGGATGCTATTGTTTCAATTGACAGCAAAGATGTCCGGAGGTCGCCGTTTAAAGAGGTGAAGTCACTGATGAAGGGAGTCTCCGGGAGTGCGCTTTCGCTCAAGCTGGAGCGTGAGGGTTCGCCGCCACTCTCTGTCAGGGTTATCCGTGAAGAGGTCCGGGTCAGTCCGGTAAGTTATTCCGCTATTATCGATGGCATCGGCTACGTCGAAATGAAAACCTTCAGCTCTCATTCAGCTGAAAATTTACGTGAGGCTATACAGGCTCTTGAGCGTCAGGCTGCAGAGAAGCATGTGCCGATGAAAGGGATGATTCTTGATCTTCGTAACAATCCAGGGGGACTCCTGACGGTTGCCGTTGATGTCGCCTCGCTTTATGTAAACAACGGCAGTCTGGTTGTTTCAATTCGAGGACGTGCACCGGAAACATCAAAAACCTATGTAACAAACGTTCCTCCTCTCAATGCTTCTCTTCCGCTTGCAGTGCTTATCAATTCCGAAAGCGCATCTGCTTCTGAAATTGTTGCCGGCGCAATTCAGGATCTTGACCGCGGGGTAGTTATCGGTGAACGCTCCTTCGGTAAAGGACTGGTACAGTCAGTGATCAAGATATCCTACAATAATACCCTCAAGCTTACAACGGCCAAGTACTATACTCCCTCCGGCCGTCTCATCCAGAAAGAAAAAGAGGCCGTAAACGACTCGCATCAGGTGCTTCACAAGGTAAAAGAGGATGTTGCAGAAAAGGTCTTCTATACCAGAGGCAAAAGAAAAGTGTACGGCAGCGGCGGTATTACGCCTGATATCCAGCTTGCTGATCCGGCGCGTTCATCTTATATAGCTGCTCTTCGCAAGAAAGGGATGCTTTTGCTCTTTCCCGCCGTCTATTGTTCTGCTCACCCTGTCATGCCTTCGCTGCCGTTGGATCGCCATGCCCTGATGGCCTCCTTCAGCGACTTTCTGCATAGAAAAAACTTTACCTACATCTCTGAACCTGAACGACGTTTCAATGAACTGAAGGAGAGCATGAAAAAAACGTCAGGCGCTAAAGATGCCGAATGGGTGAAAACGCATGCAGGACTCCATCAGGAAGTCAACAGGCTCAAGGAGCTGGAAATAGCAAAAGAGTCTGAAAGGGTCGCGCAATTGCTCGAAGAGGAGATTATCCGGCATTTCAACGAGCGCCTTGCCCGTAAGACCGAACTCGATCACGATCCTGTTGTGAAAAAAGCTCTTGAAGTGCTCTCCGATTCCCGGAAATACTCAGGGATTCTTCATCCCTGATTCTTCAGCAGTTGTTCCGCCTCGAACTCCCGGATTTTACGATGCGCGCCAAAGGCAATCATGAGATTGCTCACCGTCAGCAGGCTTTCAGCAAGTCCATGGAGCAGGTCGTCGTGTGAAAGGGTCGGATAGCCTCGCACATCGGTCGCAAGGTAGATACAGAATACAGTTACGGAGATAAAGACAAGGACAAACCAGAACCCTGCAACGGTCAGTGCTGAAAAAACAGTCCGGTCCCGCCTGTACAGCACAATAAGCAGAACAAGAAACGTCAGATAGACAATGCTTGAGAGCTGCAGGATGGTGTCAAAAATATCCGAACCCATATAGGATTGCGGTTTTCCCGCAAACACAATAGCAGCAACTGCAGCCGTATATCCGGCAGCCTGCTGTTTTTTTGTTGTTTTCAGAAGATTCAGGGTCGCCCACAACAGTGAAATGCTACCGAAAAAATTGATTACCTCCGACAAATCCAGAAGGAGCGGAATGGAGTCAGTGGAAATGTGATAACCAAGAACAAAAAAGCTGCCAACCCAGTGAGGCAGCATGGCTATGCCAAAGTGCCGGATCTCCCGCCTCCCTGTCTGTGAGCCGTATCGAAAAATCAGTAATGCACCGATTCCCCACTCAAGGGCCGAAGAGATATGGATGATCCAGTTCGGAAAAGAGAGGAGCATTTAAGAGCCTTTGATCAAGTGGTAGATGTTTTTGGAAAAAATTTTCATCTGGGTTGACCAGGCTGCCGGTATCATCTTTTTATAGAGATAGGAGTCAAAGGTGATCCTTTGAACATCATCATCAGCGCAGATTGCCACAAAACTCTCTCTCAGGCGGTCATTGCGGTAGTAGACAGCCTGCAGCACTTCAAGTCCGAAAAAGATAGGTGCATAGAGCTTTCGGAACTCATCTTCATAGTTCTTGAGCGGGGTATTCCTTTTCAAGTGCTCAATCATCGCCCGTGCTCCCAGCTTACCGGAGCGCATGGCGAAGAAAATACCCTCTCCGTTAGCAGGTGTTACAAGTCCTGCAGCATCTCCTATCAGGATTGACTTCTCCGCAGTAAACGATTTACGAGGCTTCATCGGGATTTTAGCTGCCTCGTCAAGGTATGGCTTATCGGTAATCCCTATTTTTTCAATAAAGCGCTTCTGAAGCGCCTTGATATTATATTTGTTGTCCTCGGTGCCTGTTCCGATGGCAAGGTGATCTGCTTTAGGAAATATCCATCCGTAAAAGTCCGGGGAGACTTCGCCGTCAAACCATATTTCAACAATATCGCTGAATTTCTGGATGGAAGGGGTGTACTTGAATCGCTGCTGCATGGCGATAACTTTCAGCTCGTTCGCTGGAAAGTGCAGCTCATCGGCGGTTTTGGAGTTTGCCCCGTCAGCACCGATAACCCTGAGCACTTCAACAGGCGGTACCTTGTCGTTAAGAGTGCTGATCGCAAATCCATTGCCCGAAGGCTTGATGGAATTAACCAGTCCTTCAACCACAACCGTACCGGCTTTTTCAGCTTCAGAACGCAGCCAGCTGTCAAATTTTTCACGCCTTACCATGCCGACATAGCCGTTAGGCATACGCATCTCAATAACTCTGCCTTTCGGAGAGCGAGCCCTCATGCGGGAGAGTTTTTTTTCCACAAGTTCAGCTGGAATGTTGAACTCTTCAATAAGGCCGAGAGGAATAGCCCCACCGCATGGCTTGACATTGTCGAGGTTGCGCTCAAAGAGAATCGTTGAAACCCCTGCCCGGGCAAGTTCCGCAGCAGCAACTGCTCCTGAAGGCCCTCCACCTATGACTGCTACATCGTAACGCATTCTTATAAAAAGTAATTAACCGGCATTAACCCAAGCTTAAACAAGCTTTGCGGCAAGAAACTCTTTGACTCTCGAAATCTCGATCCTCTCCTGCAGGGCAGAGTCCCGATAGCGGACCGTAACAGTGTTCTCTTCCAGCGACTGGTGGTCCACCGTGATACAGAAAGGTGTGCCGATTTCATCCTGCCTCCTGTAGCGCTTGCCGATAGAGCCGGCATCATCATACTGGATGAGAAAATCCGTAGACAGCTCATCACGCAGTTTCAGCGCAGCCTCACCCATTCCGCCCTTTTTCATGAGCGGCAGCACGGCAGCCTTTACCGGTGCAACTTTCGGCGACAGCCTGAGCACCACGCGCTCTTCGCCGTCAACACTATCCTCAGTATATGCATCTGCGAGAAGCGCAAGGAACAGTCGATCGCATCCGGCAGAGGTTTCAACAACATAGGGGATGTAACGCTCGTTGGTAAGCTGGTCGATATACTCCATGTTTTTGCCTGAAAACTCCTGATGCTGTTTCAGGTCAAAATCGGTTCTCGAGTGGATTCCTTCAATCTCTTCTATGCCGAACGGGAACTCAAACTTGATGTCGTAGGCAAGATCGGCATAGTGAGCAAGCTTGTCATGCTTGTACCAGTGCAGTTTTTCCCTGCTGATGCCAAGTGATTCTGTGTACCAGTTGAACCGCTCCTCTCTCCATGCTTCAAACGCCTCAGCCTGGGTTCCTGGTTTTACAAAGTACTGCATCTCCATCTGTTCAAACTCAACCATACGGAAGATGAAGTTGCCTTTGACGATCTCGTTCCGGAACGCCTTGCCGATCTGTGCGATTCCAAAGGGGACCCTCATGCGCGAAGATTCCCGAACGTTGTGGAAGTTCACGAAAATGCCCTGCGCTGTTTCAGGTCGCAGATAGACAATGCTTGCTGTGTCAGCCACCGCTCCCATGTTGCACTGAAACATCAGGTTGAACTGACGCACTTCTGTCCAGTCTCCCGATCCTGTATCCTGAGCCTTGATTCCCTCTGCAATGATCAGCTCGTAGAGGGCGCGATTCGAATCCTTTGCTCCACCGGCAGCTTCATACCTCCCCTGTACTCTAAGGGCGTCCTGATCCTTGCCGTCGCGGCGGAGTTTTTCAATATGATTTTCAATCAGGTGGTCAGCGCGGTAACGCCTTTTGGTAGTCTTGTCATCAATCATAGGATCGTTAAAGCTCGACACATGTCCCGATGCCTCCCAGACTCTCGGATTCATCATGATCGAAGCATCTATCCCTACAATATTCTGATGGCGGCGCGTCATCGATTTCCACCAGAGATCCTTGATATTCTTTTTCAGTTCACTGCCCAGCGGGCCATAGTCAAAGCACGAAGAGAGCCCTTCATATATTTCCGAAGACTGAAAAATAAAACCGCGACGCTTAGCCAGTGAAACCAGTTTATGCATGACTTTATCAGGCGGCAGACTGACGCTCTGCACCCGTTTCTGCTCAGAATTACTCATTATTCAATCAAAATATTATAAAAAAATCCCTTAGGGATTCCTGTTTCAATAAGAAACAATGAATATAAGAAACAAAGCAGGATAATTTGCCAGAAGAGAAGCTTGTATGCTCAGCCCTTTCCGTCTCCCGCTTCCACAATTTTCATTCCGATCGCCGCTTTTTGTCATCCCGATCTCTCCTTCTCGTCATCCCGATCGAAGAGAGGGATCCATAACAGCAATAAGATTATAAAAAAGTATATCTAATTGAAGCTTTGCTTCTCCCCAATTTTTCTGAATTGCGATCACACCGTCACGTGTTTCTTTTGACTTGATGCGATAAGTCAGATAAGAGGAAAGAATGTTAAAGCAAAACGTAAAAGTCGAGGGGGCTTGTACAGTGTAGGAATATACTGGAAATAACCTCCGGTGGTGATTGCAAGTCGGGGTGAGTTATGCGATTTTTCGAGATATTTCCTGATAGGAAAACTCCCATAATCCTGCTTTTTCTTTTGCGTGCTCAATAGTCATACTGACAAGATTCCCTTGGGCATCAATATCGATATAAATATTTTCGCTGATCTCTCGAGTTTCAACTGCTGGTTTGTCAAGTAACTCAACATGAGCAGTATCCGTATCTTCAAAATATTTTACTTTCATAGTTTAATCCTTCTTGTACGATCGGTCAAAAAAGGCATTATGCACGGTTTCTGCATCTTCGAGCAGAATTACCCGTAAATATTTACTCGCCTCAGGGATGTATGCCCATAGTTTAATTCTGCTATCAGATTGAATAATTGTCTTCTCAGGGTTTTCAATTACAAAATTAATCCACTCATCCTTAATTTCTGTGCGATCCTGTTGGTTTCTTCTATAGTTAAAGTAATCTGTTGTTTTCATGATAAAATAGCAGCGCAATTACAACAGACATTAAAAGTGTGTCTTAAGTATTAAACCAGTCAAATAAAAATATAGCGAATTTATTATGACTAATCTTTTTTGTCAATAATCCGTTCTATAAGTCCTTTTCATGTCATCCCGATCGAAGAGAAGGATCCAATGCGTCTCCACCAGGAAGCCCTCACCCCGTCTGTATTTCAGTTTTAAGGGCAATCTCTTCCAGAATCGCGCTCACCTTCAGGCATGTGCTCATCTGACCGAAATAGACGATGCTCCGACCTCTGGTATGGACTTCCCATGTACACTGCTCAGCTTTCTGTCGGCTGCATTGCGTAGCCTTGATAATCTGGTCGATTACCTCGTCGAAAGAGTGCTCTTCATCATTGAACAACACGACACGGTATGCGTCAAGCGTATCAGTCCCGGAGCTTTGTTCACTCTCTTTCGTTACCTGCTCTGGTAAAGATGCGTTCCAGCTGCTCAGAAAGGAGGAGTTCATGGTTATTCCGTTCTATCGTTTTAAAACTGTAAAATAGGAAATGCACTCCTAAAGATGCAAGAGCGGCGGATATTCAGGAGGGTTATTCAATAACAGGCTCGAGTGCGCCGAGCGAAAAAGTACCGTTCGATGATATTTTCAGTTTAAAGCGGGCACCGACAGGGATGGTCATCAGATCCTGAATGTGGCCGTAGGAGAGGCCTGAAAGAGTCACAGCATGGTTGTTGAGTGTGCGGTAATATTCTAAAACCCTGTTCATTCTTTCATCATCACCGTTTTTTTCCGGTTCACCGGAGAATTGGCCAAAAAGTATGGCGCTGCACTGCGACAGAAGGTTTGCATTGTTAAGATGCGAAAGCATTCGGTCGATGCGATATGCAGCCTCGTTGATGTCTTCCAGAAAAAGAAGAGTGTTATTGAAGGATGGAAGAAAGGGAGTTCCGATCATGGAGGAGAGTACAGAAAGGTTTCCTCCGATAAGCTGCCCTTCCGCAAAGCCCTCTCTAATGCAGGTGATGGGATGACTTGTATGGTTCTGAAGCGACAGGGCATATCCCGGAGAGGTAAGCATACCCCAGAAATGCTCTTCAGTATACGGTGTTGGAGAGTGGAGCTCAGTGGCAAGCATGGGGCCGGAAAAACTTATCAGGCCGGTCTTGGCATACAGGGCAAGAGAGAGAGCTGTAATATCGGAATACCCTGCAAGGATTTTCGGGTTGGCCGCTATCAGGCTGTAATCGATGTTGTTCAAGAGGCGCGCTGCTCCAGCTCCTCCTCTCAGACAGAATATTGCCTGCACTGAAGGGTCGCTGAACATGTCGTGAATATCGTGCAGTTTCTCCTTGTCGGCAACTGCCGGATCGGGATCAATGCGGTTCAGGTGGAGAGATGGCTTGACGTTATAGCCGTTTTTTTCAAGATAGCTTACCGCCAGCCCGATTTTTTCAGGATAAGCGCAATGTGAAGAAGGGGAGATAAGCCCGATTGTATCTCCCTTGCGCAGGGCTTTTGGCGTGAGGTTTTTCATAAAACAAAAAAACATCAGCACCCGTGAGGATACTGATGTTTTTTATTCATTCATTGGCATGAATTCAGGAAATAGTTTCAGTCAGCAGAATGGCTTTGTTGCTGCTGACTTCCAGAAAGCCGTCCGAGATGGAAAATGATTGTTCGGTGCGATCTGCCAGAGCAAGTTTTACCTTGCCGTTTTTCAGTGAGGAGAGCAGGGGTGCATGGTTTTTCAGTATCTGAAATTGACCGTCTTCTCCTGGTGCTGTTACACTGACAACCTCCCCGGAAAAATAGAGCTTCTGGGGAGTGACGATCTCTATATTGAACCCTTTATCGGAATTCGCCATGATTCTTGCTAAGTTTAGATCGTTTTTGCTTTCTCAACGGCTTCCTCAATTGTTCCGACAAGGTAGAATGCGCTTTCAGGCAGATCGTCATGACGGCCGGCGATAATCTCCTTGAAGCCCTTGATGGTCTCCTCAAGCTTGACATACTTGCCGGCAAGACCGGTAAAGGCCTCGGCAACAAAGAATGGCTGAGAAAGGAAGCGCTGAACTTTTCTTGCTCTCGAAACAACAAGCTTGTCCTCATCGCTCAGTTCATCCATGCCGAGAATGGCGATGATATCCTGAAGATCCTTGTAGCGCTGAAGAAGCTGCTTCACTGCCTGTGCGGTATCATAATGATCATCGCCGACAATGTTCGGATCAAGGATGCGTGATGTTGAGTCAAGAGGGTCAACCGCAGGGTAGATGCCAAGCTCTGCAATAGAACGGGAAAGCACTGTTGTTGCATCAAGGTGAGCAAACGCAGTGGCAGGAGCCGGATCGGTAAGGTCATCAGCAGGAACATAGATGGCCTGAACCGAGGTGACCGAGCCTTTCTTGGTGGAAACGATTCTGTCCTGAAGCTCACCCATTTCTGTAGCAAGGGTAGGCTGGTAGCCTACAGCACTCGGCATACGTCCGAGAAGTGCAGATACTTCTGAGCCCGCCTGGGTAAACCGGAAAATATTGTCGATAAAGAGCAGCACGTCTCTGCCTTCTTCATCACGGAAATATTCAGCAATACTGAGGCCTGTCAATGCAACCCTCTGACGGGCACCTGGAGGCTCGTTCATCTGACCGAATACAAGCGCGGTTTTGTCGATAACGCCTGATTCCATCATTTCGTGCCAGAGGTCATTTCCTTCACGGGTACGTTCGCCGACTCCGGCAAAAACGCTGAAGCCCGACTGCTGTTTGGCAATATTGTTGATAAGTTCCATGATCAAAACAGTCTTGCCTACACCGGCGCCACCGAAAAGACCGGTTTTTCCACCGCGAGAGTAAGGCTCAAGAAGGTCAATGACTTTGATGCCGGTTTCGAACATTTCCGCTTTCGTGGAAATATCTTCAAATTTAGGAGCGTGACGATGAATCGAGTAGGTTTTTGCGGTATGAACCGGACCTCGCCCGTCAATCGGTTCACCGACAACGTTCAGCATTCGGCCGAGTACTTCAGAACCGACAGGCACCTGTATTGGTCTTCCTGTATTTGTGACGCTGATTCCTCTTACAAGGCCGTCAGTGCTTTCCATGGAAACAGTACGCACGCGCTCTTCGCCGAGATGCTGCTGTGTCTCAAGGACGAGCTTTGTGCCGTCAGCTCTTGTAATTGTTAATGCATCCAGAATTGACGGCAGTTGTCCTTCAGGAAAATCTACGTCAACAACTGGGCCGATGATCTGGGAAATCTTACCTTCTTGCATAGTGACAGTGTGGATAGGATTTTATAGAGTAATCAAACGTTCAGGCATCCATTCAAAGAGTGGGGGCCCTTTTTTATTCGGGAATTATGGTTCAGATCATCCCGTTGCAATGGCAGTTCATGAAACGAGCCACCTGAGGGAGTCGAACCCACGACCTACTATTTACGAAACAGTTGCTCTACCAACTGAGCTAAGGTGGCTTAAGCGTATAAAACAAATCAAGCCGAAATATAATTTTTTTGATAAAGAAACACAAAGATAAATACATCCCATTTATAGCTTTCAAAAAAAAGAAGAATTGTATATTAAGAAGGAAGTATGTAGTCTTGTTGCTTTTTTTAACTGGAACTGAGTGAGAAAAATGATGAAGATGATGAAGATGGTGAGGTATTCTGTACGCGCAGTTATGGTTGGTTGTTTTTTGTGGGTGGCTTTAGCCGGGTCTCTGTTTGCTGCACCTTCTGCAGATACTCCGCCGCCGGTTCCGGCTTTTTCGGTTGTATCTCTTGATGGAAAAGCTGTAGGCTCCACAACCCTGACAGGAACAACATATATCGTCAATTTCTTTGCATCCTGGTGCCCGCCATGCCGTTCAGAAATTCCTGATATGGTTGCTCTTCAGAATCAGTATGGTCGTAAAGGCTTTACGTTTATCGGTGTAGCTGTCAATGAAACCGAACCGACGATCAGGGCGTTCATCAAAAAAAATCAGATTTCCTATCCTGTCGTCATGGCTAATGAGCAGATAGTCAATGCTTTCAGCCGATATGTAGATGGCGGCATACGTGCAATTCCAACCTCTTTTGTTGTAAACTCTTCAGGCCGGATTACCCAGGTTATTACCGGGGCAAGAAGTAAAGAGGTTTTTGAAAAAATAATTCTTGATACTGTCAGGAAACAGAAGACCAATAAATAAAGCCCTCAATGATTGATGGTTGTCAGACCCGGATGATGGTTACAATCCGGACATATTGTTTTCTTATACGTCCGTAGCCACTGGTGGTTGCGGGCGTTTTTTTGTATAACCGTTAGCCCAAAAAAAGAAAGATCATGACGTTAATTAAGATTAATCCTCCGGATTATGTGAAAAACAAAAAACTGATTCAGTGGGTACAGCAGACCGCTGATCTTTGTCGTCCAAATTCTGTTCACTGGTGCGATGGTACTCAGGAAGAGTACGATACCCTCTGTCAGCTGATGGTGAAGAGTGGTACATTCATCAAGCTTAACGAAGAAAAACGTCCGAACAGCTATCTCTGCCGTTCTGATCCGAGCGATGTCGCCAGAGTTGAGGACCGGACCTACATCTGCAGTCTCCGTCGTCAGGATGCAGGGCCAACCAACAACTGGGTTGCACCCAAAGAGATGAAAGAGACTCTCAACGAGCTTTTCACCGGTTGTATGGAAGGCAGAACCATGTATGTCATTCCGTTCAGCATGGGGCCTCTCGGCTCGCATATTGCCCATATCGGCGTTGAAATTTCCGATTCTCCTTATGTCGCGACCAACATGCGCATCATGACGAGAATGGGCCGCAAGGTTATGGATCTGCTTGGTGAAACCAAAGATTTTGTTCCTTGTCTGCACTCTGTCGGAGCCCCGCTTGAGCCCGGTGCAATAGATGTTCCCTGGCCATGCAATGGCAAGAAATATATAGTGCATTTCCCTGAAGAGCGCTCAATTGTCTCTTACGGAAGCGGGTATGGCGGTAATGCACTGCTTGGCAAAAAATGTTTTGCGTTGCGTATTGCATCTTCAATGGCTCGTGATGAAGGCTGGCTTGCGGAGCACATGCTGATTCTCGGTCTTGAATCACCTGAAGGCGAAAAAACCTATGTCGGAGCTGCATTCCCGAGTGCATGCGGTAAAACAAACTTTGCAATGCTTATCCCGCCTAACTCTTTTGATGGCTGGAAAGTAACAACTATCGGTGACGATATTGCCTGGATCAAGCCGGGTGAAGATGGCCGTCTTCATGCGATCAACCCCGAATATGGCTTTTTCGGTGTTGCTCCGGGGACGTCGGACCAATCAAATCCGAATGCCATGGCATCTCTATCGAGGAACAGTATTTTCACAAACGTTGCCATGACTCCGGAAGGAGATGTCTGGTGGGAAGGAATGACAAAAGTTCCGCCTGCTGAGCTTATCGATTGGCAGGGTAATCGCTGGACTCCTGATTGCGGAAGAGTTTCTTCTCATCCTAATGCCCGATTCACCTCACCGGCAAGTCAGTGTCCTTCGCTTGATCCCGACTGGGAAAATCCAGTTGGAGTGCCGATCAGTGCCTTTATTTTCGGCGGGCGCCGAGGCGATACGGTTCCTCTTGTCTATCAGTCTGCAAACTGGAATTTCGGCGTATATCTTGCGGCTACAATGGGTTCAGAAAAAACTGCTGCCGCCGCCGGTACGATTGGAGATGTTCGCCGCGATCCTTTTGCCATGATTCCTTTCTGCGGTTACCACATGGGAGATTACTTCAATCACTGGCTCCATGTAGGGCGTACTCTTCAGGAACCGCCAAGAATTTTCGGTGTCAACTGGTTCCGGAAAGATGAAAACGGCAAGTTCCTCTGGCCGGGCTTCGGCGAGAATATGCGCGTACTGCAATGGATTGTCGGTCGTGTTCGTGGACATGCTGCCGCAGTGGAAAGTCCGCTCGGCTGGATGCCGAAGTATGAGTCGATCAATTGGACCGGTCTGGATGAAATGACTTCAGAAAAGTTTTCTAAACTGATGTCGGTGGATCGTGAAGCATGGAAGAAAGAGCTTCTTTCGCATGAAGAGCTTTTTGCCATGATTTATGACAGACTGCCCAAAGAGTTTACCCATATCAGGGAACTGATGCTTTCAACGCTCTGGATGTCTCCAAGGCACTGGTCACTCGCTCCTGAAGATTATTCTCATGACAACTGATCTTAAGTGGAATTAATTAAACAGAGAAGGCGCCATCAAAGGCGCCTTCTCTGTTTAATCATAAAAATCACCTTATTAATGCTCGTCAAGGGTGAAGCCGATTTTTATGGTAACCTGCCAGTAGACAAGTTTCTGGTTTTCAACATGGCCACGGGTCTCGACTATTTCAACCCACTTGATATTTCTGATTGATTCAGAGGCTTTGGCAACAGCATTATTGACTGCTTCTTCAATGCTTGTCGGCGAAGAACCTACAATTTCGATTTTCTTATAAATGTGAGCGCTCATGGCGTATCATTGTTTAAGTGCTTTAAAAAAAGAAAGGTACACGTAAGGTGACGCATGCGTCAGGTCAGCACCAATATTAGCAATTAAGGTGAAATCTTCAAAACAGCCTTTCAATGGCAGCGTGTTGTTGGAATAAAGATAATCGGGAGTTGTCCCATGGAGGGTGCGGCCCGGAACAACCGTAAAACTGATGATTGTTCCGGGCAAGTAGAGGTCTGGTGGTTACACTCCCAGAGAGTGGAACAGAAGCGGCAGGGCGCAGAGAGCGATTGCGATATTGGTTGCGCCGCAGATTTTAGTGATGAGTGTATTCTGCTTGTACCAGGCAAACGGAAGCAGGATGGTCAGTACGTTGATAAGCAGAAGAACCGTGCCTAACGGCCATATTTTCCCCATCAGGATCGCTTTATAGCTGAACACGCCCGTGATGAAAAAGATACCGAGAAACAGGTGGGCGTATATTTTTTTGTCCCCGGGATTGTAGAAATGCATGGCCACAACTACCCAGAACAAGCCGTAAGTGGCAAAGATCGTCCCGATGTAGATTCTGGCTTCAGGCGGCATCCCCACATCGAACAGATAGAGGAAGGCTGCAGTGAAAAGCTGAGCGAATCCTCCGAAGTAAAGTGCAATATGGGCAAGATTTCTTCCCAGTTTCGCATGATCAGTCTCCTTGTCCAGCCCGAATCCCAGCTGTTCAAGCCCAAAAACCCAGACAGTGACGATAAGTCCAAATAACCCGATAGCTTCCGGATTAACTGCATTCATTGGTGGAGCTCCTTTTGGTTTTAGTTTACAACTGTTAATGCCGTCCGGTGGTCGCAACGGCTGCGTCAATGTACTGCTATTCTTTTTTAAAGAATAACACTATTGTTAGATGCTATCGTGTCACGTTTGTCGCGTTCTTTTAATACCTTTGATCTTTGAAAAAGAGATAACTGAAGATGTTTTGTTACGATGCCGATAGATACTGAAGAGCCCACGATAAAAAATCCGGAAAAGCCGGAACTTCAAACGAAAAAAGGAGTGTCAGGACAATTGCTTTCAGCTTTTCCTGCGTTCCAGAGCCGGAATTTTCGTCGTTATTTCCCAGGGCAGGTTATTTCCATGATCGGTACATGGATACAGATGGTGGCGCAGGGTTGGCTGGTGCTTGAAATTACCGGTTCGGCATTTGACGTCGGAGTTGTTGCTGCGGCCTCGACCCTGCCAACGCTCTTTCTCTCTCTCTTTGGGGGTGTTATTGTCGATCGCTATTCGAAGCGCACGATTCTCCTCTGGACCCAGTCAGCGGCAATGATACTTGCCTTTATCCTTGGTGTGTTTGCGGTGACCGGTACTGTTACTATCTGGATCATTATTGTACTCTCTTTTCTTCTCGGCTGTGTCAACGCGCTCAATGTTCCTGCACTCCAGGCTTTTCTCAGTGAAATAGTTGAAAGGGAGGATCTGGCATCAGCCATAGCGATGAATTCGGCTATCTATAACGTCTCAAGGGTTATCGGGCCGGCTATTGCAGGATTTCTTATTTCAGCCGCAGGGTCTGGCGTTGCTTTTCTTGTCAACGGAGTCAGCTTTTTTGCTGTTATTCTCTCCCTTCTTTCCATGAAGGATCTCTCCGAAAAGATTAGAGAGATAAATCCTGTTCATCCGCTTCAATCTATCAGGGAAGGGCTGAAATATTCATGGGATCATCCGTTGATACGAACAGTAGTTTTATTTATAGCAGTAATTGCAATTTTTGCGTGGTCTTATGTCACCATGCTTCCGGTGATTGCAAAACAGACGTTCGGAATGGATGCTTCCGGTCTTGGGTATCTTTACGGCGTTTCCGGTCTTGGTTCCGTTATTGGTACCGTGGTTGTCTCCATATACTCCAAAAAAATCGACCCCCTCTTTTTTATTGCAGGCGGAAATATCCTTTTCGCTCTTGCCTTGATCGGGTTTACGTTTACAACCATTCTGCCTGTGGCACTGTTCTTTCTTTTTATCGCAGGCTTCGGACTTGTTGCCGCCGTTTCAACCATGAGCGCTACAATTCAGAGTACAGTTGACGATCGTTTCCGGGGAAGAGTGATGAGTCTTTATATGATGGTATTCATGGGGTTCATGCCGATCGGCAACGTTGAGATCGGCTATCTGTCGGAACACTTCGGCACAGGACTTGCCATCCG
>Ga0209083_1002123_pt1 | contig 19684 bp, 21 predicted proteins | sample AM7aDNAmetaG_FD_184132 | JGI IMG/M metagenome (GOLD analysis project Ga0209083, IMG submission 184132) | Freshwater microbial communities from Finland to study Microbial Dark Matter (Phase II) - AM7a DNA metaG (SPAdes) (version 3) | ecosystem: Environmental > Aquatic > Freshwater > Lake ...
GGAGGAGAAATGACAAAGTCAAAAGTAGTATCAGCAGTGGTAGCAGTACTTTGCATTACCGGCGTGGCTTTTGCCGGCGAAACAGATTTGTTAATCCAGAAACTTCTTGAGAAGAATGTCCTGGACGGCGGAGAAGCGGCGCAGTTAGTAGCAGAGACAAAAGACGAAGTCAGCAAGAACCTTGCGACCGCAAAAGCAGAAAACTTACCGGTCTGGGCGCAGAAGATCACTTGGTCGGGCTACACTCAGTTCTCTTTCACCGACAACCCGACACTCAGCGGTATTGAACCTTTTACGGTAAAGAGAGCAAGGATTGCAATGACCGCGAAGCTCAATGACTGGGCAACCTTCAAGATTCAGCCGGATTTCTCAGGAATTCAGATCAATAACGCGCAGACGACAGGATTGGTAACGTCAACGACTACCGGCGTAACTAACGCCGTGAAGTCAACGACCAACTTCCTGTCAGCCGTCCCAATGGTTGATGTGGCCTTCAAAGAAATCTGGGCAGACCTTATCGCGGACAGAGACTACGCGACATTCAGAATCGGACAGTATCATCAGCCGTTCGGTTTTGAACTTCCGTATTCTTCTTCGAAAAAGAAACTTTTTGACACTCCTCAGTACATGACAAACGTTCTTGCCGCGGATTATGACTACGGCGTTCAGCTCTGGGGCAACCTTCCGGGCAGCGCAAAACAGTACTTGCAGTACCGTCTGGCAGTCATCAACGGCAGCACCTTTGGCGCGGAAACAAATCCTTACAAGGATTATTCAGTAAGGCTTTGCTCCACAGTATTGCCGGGACTTGAACTCTCCGGTTCTGCCTATTTAAGGAATCTTGCTGGCAGCTACCAGAACAGCGAAGATCTTTATGCGAAATACGAAAGTGATTCATTCTTCTCTCTTATCGGCAACTGCCCTACTTTCTTCACTTTTGAAGTAGTCGGCGGCTATGACAAGAACAATGCAAATCAGGTACTTGATTCAATCGTAACTCTCGAAGTACAGCCCTTGGGCATAATTTCAAGCTGCCTTTCAGGCGTGGCGCCTGTATTGAGGGCGGAACAGTGGGACCCGAACCAGAACGACGGCGGAGCCGATATTATTAACTACTACACTGTTGGCGTAAACCTGTACCTTGACCCTGCGGTTAGGATTCTTGTTGACTACCGCATGAGGGACACGAAGCCGGAACTTAACCTCGCAAACGTAATGGTTCAACTCAACTACTAAATCTAACAAGGAGGATACATGAAATTACTTAAAGGTTTGGCCTTAACAGCAGTTTTGCTGGCTCTTTGCGGAACGGCGAATGCTGACAAGAAACTTCTTATCGACGGTTCAAGCACGATGCTGCCCATAGCGCAGGCTCTGGCAGAGAAGTATATGGACAAGACTCCCGGGATCACCATCAGCGTAAAGGGCGGCGGATCAGGGATAGGAGTTGCCTCCTTACAGGATTCAACATGCGACATCGCGGATTCCTCAAGGCCGATTAAGGGTTCTGAGATAGCAATAGCACTTACGAAGGGAGTTGATCCGAAAGCGACGGTGGTAGCCCTTGATGGAATTGCGATCATCGTAAACAAAGCAAACGGCATCACCAACCTTACGAAGAAACAGGTAAGAGGCATCTTTAACGGTTCTATTTCTAACTGGTCTCAGGTTGGCGGTACACCGGGCAAGATCCTTGCCATTTCCAGAGATACTTCCAGCGGGACTTACGAAGCCTTCATAGCTCTTGCTCTTGAAGGCGACAAGATCAGGCCGGATGCAATGCTCCAGGCGGCCAGCCAGGCAGTAGCGACAACGGTCGCAAATACACCGGGCGCTATTGGTTATGTCGGAATCGGCTACATAAGCGACACCACAAAAGTACTTACCGTGAACGGAGCAGAGTGCAAAAAAGAGAATGTTTTGAACAACAGCTATCCGTATTCAAGGCCGCTCTTTATGTACACGAACGGAAAGCCTCAGGGAGACGCGAAAGTTTTTATTGATTATGTCCTGAGCGCGGAAGGACAGGCAGTTGTCGAAGAACAAGGCTTTGTAGCTCTTAAAAAGAAGCAGTAAAAGGAGAGGGCGCCGGCCCTTAGAAGCCGGCGCCCGCCATAAATGAAAATATCCGAAAAAATATATAAGAATGTTTTTATGGTTGTCGCGTTCTCTTCCCTTATATTTTTAACAGGGATAGTGCTGGTTTTGTTCATAGAAGGGCTCCCTGCTTTCTCGGTTACAGGTATTTTATCTTTTATTTTCGGAAAGAGCTGGTATCCAACTTCAACTCCTCCTGAGTTTGGCATAATGCCCTTAATATCCGCTTCATTTGTAGTTTCAGTTGGCGCAATGCTTTTCGCAATTCCGGTAGGAATAGGCAGCGCACTTTACATACACGAGATTGCCGGCGAAAAACAAAAGATGTTCCTTAAGCCAATAATTGAACTCCTGGGAGCAATACCCTCAATAATATTTGGCTTCTTCGGAATGGTCATAGTCGCTCCTCTGGTACAAAAAGTATTCAACCTTTCTACAGGTCAATGCGCCTTTACAGGAGCCCTTATTCTCGGTGTAATGGCAATCCCCGTAGTTTGCAGCATTGCTGAGGACGCATTGAGCGTCGTTCCAAAAAGCTTCAGAGAGGCTTCATTTGCTTTAGGAGCCAATAGATGGCAGACTCTTTTGAAAGTTATAATTCCTGCCGCAGGATCGGGAATATCAACGGCAATTGTGCTTGGTATCAGCAGGGTAATGGGAGAAACTATGACCGTGCTTTTGGTTACCGGAGGCGCGGCCCAGATACCTAATTCTATATTCTCACCTGTCAGACCAATGACCTCGACTATAGCCGCTGAAATGGGGGAAGCTGCTGTTGGCGGGGTACATTTCCACGCGCTATTTGCTATAGGGCTTGTGCTCTTTATGATTACTTTGGTTTTGAACATGATAGCGGAATACATTGGAAGAAAATACAGGGTTAAACTGGGGCTTGACGTATGATGATAAAAGCGGTCAACGCACAGAAACTGGGTTTCGCAGCTCTATTTGCGTGTATAATTATCGCTCTATTAGTGCTGGGGTCATTGATCTATTTCATCTTTTCTAACGGAATAAGTTCATTTTCCTGGACATTTTTTACGGATATACCCAGAAAATCTATGACAGCAGGGGGAGTAGGTCCTGCGATAATCGGCACAATTTATCTCGTTTTAGGATCAATTATTGTTTCCGTGCCGCTTGGTGTAATAACTGCAATCTATCTTTGCGAGTATTCTCCGAAAAATGTAATTGTCAATATTATCAGGTTAAGCGTGAATAATCTTGCCGGAGTCCCATCAGTCGTTTTCGGGCTTTTTGGCCTGGCAGTATTTGTTAAGCTCTTCAATTTTCATGTTTCAATACTCTCCGGGAGTCTAACGCTTGGAATACTCATTTTACCCGGCATAATATCGGCTTCATATGAAGCTATAATCGCCGTGCCTCAGTCATTGCGCGAAGCCTCCTATGCGCTGGGCGCCACTCAGATTCAAACTATAGGACGAATTGTACTCCCGTCTGCTTTGCCGGGTATACTTACCGGAATTATACTGGGTGTCGGCAGAGCCGCAGGAGAAACCGCTCCAATATTATTTACGGCTGCAACCTTTTACGCTAGAAGTTACCCCAGTTCCATAATGTCGGATACAATGGCGCTTCCTTATCATATCTATGTCCTGATGACTGAGGGGACAAAGCCGGAGATTCAAAAAATGATTGCATATGGCTGCGCGCTCATCCTGCTGATATTAGTACTTGCGGTGTCGGCTATTGCAATTTATCTAAGACAAAGGCAAAGGAGAACGTATGGATAATAACTTCAAGGAAACCGTCAGAGTTAAAGCCGATAATATTAACTTCTTTTATGGCAGTAAGAAAGCGCTTAACGGTATAAATATGAACATTTACGCCAATAAGGTTACGGCGCTTATAGGCCCGTCAGGGTGCGGAAAATCCACTTTTTTAAGACTTATTAACAGAATGAACGACCTTGTCAGTTCCTCCAGAGTGGAAGGACAGCTGTTGCTGGACAATAAGAATATTTTTGACAAGGATATAGATGTAGTTGAACTCAGAAGAAGGGTTGGTATGGTTTTTCAGAAACCGAATCCGTTCCCGAAGTCTATTTACGAAAATATGGCCTACGGGCTTGAAATTAAAGGGATAAAAGATAAGAAATACGTTGACGAAAAAGTATTTGAATCATTAAAGAAAGCGGCACTCTGGGACGAGATCAAGGACCGCCTGAACGACAGCGCTTTAAGGTTGTCCGGCGGGCAGCAGCAGCGCCTGTGCATAGCCAGATGCCTGGTGGTTGAGCCGGAAGTTATTCTTTTTGATGAGCCCTGCGCGAGCCTGGACCCTATATCTACGAGGAAAATAGAAGAACTTATTATAGAACTCAAGCAGTTCTACACTATTGTTATCGTGACCCACAATATGCAGCAAGCCGCCCGTGTCTCTGATTACACGGCGTTCATGTATCTAGGGGATCTTATAGAATTCGGGCAGACAGAAAAACTCTTCACAGTTCCCAAAGATAAACGAACTGAAGAATATCTTACCGGAAAATTCGGTTGAGCCCGGAGCCTGTCATGCGGAACATACTTTTTGTCTGCGTTGAAAACGCCGGAAGGAGCCAGATGGCGGAGGTGTTCGGAAACTCTTTCGGTTACGGCAAAATAAAAGTTTTCAGCGCCGGCTCAAAGCCTAGAAAGCATGTTCACGAATACGCAGTAGAGGTAATGAAAGAGAAACACATCGATATCTCAAATAGCAATCCGAAAGGCTTTGATGTGCTGCCCGTTGCAAGATTTGATTGTGTGGTTAATATCGGCTGCGAGGATGAATGTCCTGTTGTTCCGGTTCGCGAGGTCTTGACATGGGATATTCCTGACCCCAAAAACGGATCGGTTGAAAACTACCGAAAAGTCAGGAATATAATCGAAAAAAAAGTAAAAACAATGATGGAAGCGCTCGATAACTAAGGAAAAACTCGGAGGAATGATGCAGGAAAAAATAGACGCCATAAGGAAGGAAATAACCGCATACGCCAGCTATATTGATAATATGGTTGAGAACAGCATTAAGGGGTTTTTCCTGAGAGACAAAGAACTGCTTAACAATATCATTGAGAAGCTCGAACCAGTTGCGAACGACGAAGAAATACGGCTCGATGAGGTTTGTGTTAACTTCATCGCCAGGCAGCAGCCGGCCGGGAAGAATTTGCGGCAGATTATTATGACGCTTAAAATGACGAATGACCTTGAGCGCATGGGCGATCACGCGGTAAATATCGCGCAGAGTTCTCTGCTTCTCGTGAATAGCGAAGCAGTATACGAGTTCAAGGACATCAAAATAATGGGCGACGAGGCTATAAAGATGCTGCGCGACAGCCTTCAGTCCTTTATGACAGAAGATTCCGCGCTTGCGAAGTCGGTATGCAAGCATGATGATGTGGTCGACGAGTTGCGTGAACAAATACTCCGGCAAATTGTCGTTTCCGTAGGCAAAGATCCTTCTTTTGTCGAGCAGGGCCTTCACCTGGTGCGTATTATCAGCAACATAGAACGTATTGCGGATCTTGCCACTAACATCTGCGAAGATGTTATCTTTATAGCAGAAGGCACATCCATCAAACACAATAAAAACCTATAGTTTGAAAAACTTTTTATCAACTTAAGCGGGGAATTCTTGATACGCAACTTTGAATATTTTCTTCGCGTTAAGGACAGACTTCTTTACCTCGGCAGCATCATAGAAACAATGATAATCAGTTCGGTCAAGGCCCTTGTAGAAAGAAGAGAAGTGCTTGTTAGTGCAGTTGAGTCTCAAAGAGCGGAAGCCGAAAAAGTCCGCAAAGAACTTGATGAAAAATGCATCTCGCTTATTGCCACGCAACAGCCAGCGGCAAACGGTCTTAGGTTCCTGACGTCTTCCATGAAAATAGCCGGAGAGCTGGGAAAACAGCTCTCCAGACTCACAACTTTACGGTTTCTTCCATTAAGATCCTTTCCTCAGGCGCGCCATTCCACATTGCTGATATCCCTGAACTGGCATATACCGCTAAAACAGTGCTATGTGAGTGCCTTGACGCTTTCGTTAAAAAAGATGAAAAGCTTGCGCTCTCTGTTCTTTCCGGAGGAGAACGTGCCGGAAAAATGAAAGAAAGGATATTAAAGGAACTGCTGGCAAAAATGGAAACAGAAAAGAAAAGCGTTGCTCCGTCGGGGGAACTTCTGCTTATTGAATGCTATCCGGAAATGACCGCCTGGAACGCAGTTAATGTCGCCGAGGACGCCCTGTTTATGCTAAATATCAGTAAAACGGTTTTCCCAAACCCTTATTCTTCTCCTGTCATTCTTTCCTTTAATAATTGATACACTTTCGAAAACAGCCGGTCAAGACAAGGAGCATACCGCGTAATAGCTGATTCGACTTACCAGGTATGCTAATACAACCTTAACCATATCTTAACACAATCTTAATAATTGCCCTGTATAGTTTTCCTATGATTTACAATACTTTTCAGAGCAATTTACACAAAACCGATCCTAAAGCTAGTATTTTCTTAATAATAATTCTGCTCTTTTGTTTGCTCATTATCCCTGCAGGTTGCTCCAGAAGCAACGAAAAAGAATCCTCTAAATCACAATCTCTGCAGATAAAGGGCTCCGACACAATCGTAAACCTTGTTCAAGCCTGGGCAGAAGAGTATTCAAAAGCTAACTCCAGCGTGAATATAGGTATTACGGGGGGAGGTTCCGGAACAGGATTCGCGGCACTTCTGAATTCAACCTGTGACATCGCAATGTCTTCAAGGCCTGCAGAAGATAAAGAAATCAAAATAGCAACCGAAAAGAAGAAAGTTCTGAAAGAATTCAAGATAGGCCTTGACGGGCTGGTGGTGATCGTAAACCCGGACAATCCGGTCTCCCAACTTACGCTGGACCAAGTCAGAGATATTTTCATGGGAAATAAAACCAACTGGAAATATTTTGGCGGCAATGACCTTAAGATAGTAATTCTCTCCAGGGAAAGCAACTCGGGAACACATATGTTCTTTAAAGAGCATGTTCTAAGGAAGGGGAATAAAAAGGGGAAAGAGGAATTCTCGACCAGAGCCTTGCTTATGCCCTCCTCGCAGACAATCGTCAACGAGCTCGAGCAGAACCCTCACGCTGTCGGCTATGTCGGAATGGGTTATATTAATCCGCGGCTTAGGGCTGTTGCCATAGCGAAAAAAACTTCGACACATTATGTGGCGCCGGTCATCGAAAATGTGGTGAACGATTCATATCCTATTTCAAGACCTCTTTTCCTTTACACTAACGGCGAACCTTCAGGGACAGCGAGAAGCTTCATAGATTACGCGCTGTCAGTTGAAGGACAGGTAATAGTCAGAAAAACCGATTTTGTTCCTATCGTAAAGGCGGGGAAATAATGCGCAAGGGCTTCGACAAGTTCATAGAGAAGGCCATTTTTGCCTGCGGCCTGCTGGCAATAGTCTTTGTAGCGCTTATATTTATATTCCTCTTAATTGAGGGCGGGAGTTTCTTTAAAGAATTTAGCTTCCTTAGTTTCCTTAGCGGCAAGTACTGGTATCCTACATCCACTCCCGCGCAGTTCGGCATACTTGCGCTTATTGCAGGTTCATTTGTTGTCACGCTCGGCGCTACAGTTGTTGCCGTGCCGCTTGGCGTCATGGCAGCACTCTATATTGCAGAAGTAGCGCCTGCAGGGATAAAGGATATATTAAAATCCGGTGTTGAATTGCTTGCCGCAATACCCAGTGTTGTTATCGGTTTTATAGGTATGGTTACCATAGTCCCGTTAATCAGGACAACTTTCAACCTGTCAACAGGACTCTCGGCGTTCTCCGGAGCGCTTATGCTTGCGTTTATGGCCATGCCGACCATCGTTTCTATATCAGAGGACGCCATAAGGGCCGTTCCGTGGGCGTACAAAGAAGGAGCTCTCGCCTTGGGCGCTACAAAATGGCAAACGATGTACAGAATTGTTATTCCTGCGGCACTGCCGGGAATCATTGCTGCTGTGATGCTGGGTATCGGACGGGTAATAGGCGAAACCATGGCGGTAATGATGATAACCGGAAATGCGGCAGCAATTCCCCAGTCACTCTTTGACCCCGTAAGAACGATGACCGCGACCATAGCGGCAGAGATGGGGGAGACCGTAAAAGAATCTTCCCACTATCACGCGCTCTTCGCGATAGGACTGGTTCTTTTCATTATAACTTTCACTATTAATTTTATTGCCGACACCTATTTGCGGAAGGTGAAGAAATGATAAGGCTCGACCCCAAAAGATCACAAAATATTGCCTTCGCGATCCTCTTGATAGTAACAATTCTAATAATTGTTCCGGTGTTGCTGATAATAGGCGTAATTGTAAAGGAAGGTTATTCGGCTATTACCTGGGAATTCCTCACCGGTATGCCTAAAGACGGTATGCGCGGCGGAGGAATACTGCCGGCTATAGTCGGTACGCTGTCTATAGTTACCTGCGCTATTTGCATCACGCTGCCAATCGGAGTGCTCGCGGCCATCTACCTTAATGAGTACGCGAAAGATAATCTTCTGACCAGAATAATCAAGCTTTCAATAGTTAACCTTGCCGGCGTGCCTTCCGTTGTATACGGCCTGTTTGGGCTCGGGCTTTTCGTAATGCTGCTTAAATTTGGCGTATCAATAATTGCCGGAGCGCTGACTCTATCGATAATGGAGTTGCCGGTTATTATTACAACTTCGCGCCAGGCTTTAAACAGCGTTCCATATTCATTCAGAGAGGCCAGCCTTTCTCTCGGCGTCTCAAGATGGCAGACTATCGCGCATGTGGTGCTGCCTAACGCGCTTCCGGGCATAATGACCGGAGCTATTCTCAGCATTGCGAGAATATCCGGAGAGACAGCCCCTATACTCTTTACGGCCGCCGCCTTTTACGTCCCGAGACTGCCTCACTCTGTTTTCGATCAGGTTATGGCTTTGCCTTACCACCTGTACATTATTTCAACACAGATTCCGAATATGCCCAAGAATATCACTTATGGCACGGCTTTAGTGCTTCTCGTTATGGTTCTTACAATGAGCCTGACGGCCATAGTTACCAGATACTATTTCCGCAAGAGGAAAAAATGGTAGAAAAAATACTAGTACAGGGACTGAATTGCTGGTTTGGTGAATCGCACAGCGTAAAGTCGCTTACTCTTGAGGTAAAAGAAAATGAGATTCTGGGAATCATTGGGCCGGCCAATAGCGGGAAGACTACTTTCCTGCGTACGATTAACAGACTTAACGACTTAAATGAGCGATTCAGAATGAAAGGCTCGATTAAGATAGATTCCGAAGATATCTCTACTTTGGATCCAGAGGTTCTGAGAAAAAGATGCGGCATGGTCTTTGCCCTCCCGCTATCGCTGCCGATGTCGGTTTATGATAATGTAGCCTACGGCCCTAAAAGACACGGAAATAATGATAAAAAAGGCCTTGATGAGATAGTCGAAAAGGCCTTGAAAGCGGCATCCTTATGGCACGAGGTTAAAGACAGGCTTAACGCCTCAGCGCTTAAACTCTCCGGCGGACAACAGCAGCGGCTCTGTATGGCCAGGACCCTGGCAGTTGAACCGGAGATAATCCTTTTTGACGAACCCTGCTCCGGCCTTGACCCTATTTCCACCGCCAAGGTGGAAGAAACTATGTTGGAGCTTAAGAAGAAATATACTATCGTCCTTGTGACTAACAATGTTAAGCAGGCCTCGAGGGTCAGCGACAGAACTGCGTTCTTCCTTATGGGCGAGCTCATTGAAATTGATGTCACGCAGAACATCTTTGTTTCTCCAAAAGATAAGCGGACGGAAGATTATGTCACCGGACGGTTCGGATGAGGAAATACTAAAATGAACACACAAATACCGGTAATAAAGACTGTGGATCTTAACCTTTTCTATGGAGATTTTCACGCGCTGAAAAATGTTAATATAGAGGTAGCAGGCAACAGAATAACCTCTATTATCGGCCCCTCAGGCTGCGGCAAATCAACTTTGCTTCGCGTTTTCAACAGGATAAATGACACCATAGAAGGCGTGAGCGTGAAAGGAAAGGCCTACTTTGAAAATACCGATATTTATCATCATTCCTGCGATATCGACCTGCTGCGCAGGAAGGTGGGAATGGTTTTCCAAAGACCAAATCCATTTCCGCTTTCCGTCTATGAAAATGTAGCTTTTGGACTCCGGGTTCACAACCAAGCCGGAGGAGGAACACTTGACGCCATTGTCGAAGAGAGTTTGCGGTCTGTGCTGCTCTGGAACGAATTAAAAGACAGATTGAATGAGTCCGCCCTCGATCTTTCTCTTGAACAGAAACAGAGACTCTGTGTGGCGAGGTTGGTGGCTGTCAGGCCGGATGTAATTTTGCTGGACGAGCCCTGCTCCACGCTGGACCCTATGGCAACCATGAAGATTGAAGAATTAATGGTTGAACTCAAGAAAAAATACACTATAATAATAGTCACTCATAATATGCAGCAGGCAGCGCGGGTTTCCGACGACACAGGCTTTATGCTGCTTGGTGAGCTTATTGAATTCGGAAAAACTTCGGCTATCTTCACTTCTCCGGAAAAGAAGGAGACCGAAGACTACATCACAGGCCGTTTCGGCTGAGGCGGAGGGTAAATGACAAGGCATTTTGAAGAAGAATTGAATGAATTAAAAGAAAGGCTGCTGTATATGGGCAGTTTGGTTGAGGCAATGATTCAGTATTCCATAAAAATACTGGTCGAGAGAAAGGAAGATCTCGCTAAGGATATCAGGAAACACGAAGAGGACGTGAACCATATCCAGGTTGAGATTGACGAGATATGTTTAAAACTACTGGCCCTTTACCAGCCGACTGCTGGAGATTTAAGGTTTATCACTTCCGCGATGAAGATTAACTCTGACCTGGAGCGAATGGGCGATCAGGCTGTGAACATTGCTGAAAACTCCTTGGATCTTCTCAAAGCGCCGCCGCTCAAACCGCTTATCGATCTTCCCAGAATGGCTGAGATAGTAAAGAATATGGTAAAGAATTGTCTGGATGCATTTGTCAGCAAAGATCCTGAGCTTGCAGGAAAAGTGCTGCAGACGGATGATCAAGTGGATAAGTTCAAGGACGATATTTTTAAAGAACTGCTGGTATATATGAGCCAGGATCCCAACAATATCTCGCGGGCAATGGACCTTGTCCTGGTATCCAGAAACCTGGAACGAATCGGGGATCACGCGACAAATATTGCAGAGGATGTTATTTTTATGGTATCAGGAAAAGACATCAGGCATCATCTGCTCGAGAATAAAGAGTAAAAAGATGATTAATTAAAAGGGGGCGCGTCGCGCCCCCTTTTTTATTCCATTCGCAGGCTACTGCGCAGTATATTCGAGTAAATAGCCGTCGTCTGTAGAAAGGTAAAGTCTTGAAGTTCCGTCGTTTCTTCCTGCAAAAATCTGCATATCATTAACCCAGCCGGTCGTTCCGCCTATGCGTACGATTGAATATTCCGATGTTCCGCTGAGCCAGGAAAGCTGAAAGATATCCCGGTTGGTCGTTGCGGCATAAATATTCACATAGCCGTCCGGTGTGACATTACCGGCAACTATTGCCGTTATGGCGTTGGTAAGACTTCCGCTATCGGTGTTCGTCCAGGCCGTCGGAGAAGTTGAAGTTAATTCATAAACGTGGCCGTCTCCGCCGCCGTAGTAAAGTCTTTTCACACCGTCATTTCTGCAGGTTCCGGTAGTAAGCGTTTTCAGCGTTGTGCTGGGCGAAATAGATATAGAATTAGTTGCTATCGTAGTTTCGGTAAAATTTGTCACAGTGGCAGAGGAGGTCCAGGTGTACTCATAAACCTTGCCATTATCGGCGGCTGCGTAGATTCGCTTCTTGGTATCCGAAGTTTTCAAACTGTCACAAAGAACGCTGTAGTTCTTATTGGTCATACCCGTTGAGTTGATGGACACTTCGCCGTAAACGCCTGTAGTATAGTAGGACTGATAAACCTTAGTTAAATCATCAACGGAAAACACTTTATTTATTATTGTCGGACCGGCGGCATCAGTGGCATCCGGACTCGCCACAATAACATCGTGATTTAGATTGCCTGAACGAGTTGTAGAAACTGCCGGCGTAGTCCATATAAAAGTGTGTCCGGCAAGATTGTAGTTTATTTCCCCTACGGCGCTTGTGCCTATGTTTGACGTTAAGCTGGTTCCTAAGGCATAAACCAACCTGGGGGTTCCGTCATTCTTGGTGTTACCGATGGCAATCGCTCTCACTATAGAGTTCCAAGTAGTTATTCTCGTGGAGTTAATGGAAACAGGGGTAGCATCTGTCATTGCCCAGCCGGCGCCGTAGGCGTAGGTGAACTCTTTTACGGAATAGACAGGGGAATTCAACCCGCAATAGATTCTGTTGGTCGCATCGTTCCTGCCGTTTCCGAATGCCATCTTGTAAAGAGCCACGGGATTGGTGAAACTGGAGGTGTTGCATACGGTTGCAACATTCCAGGTGTAAAGTGAGGTTGTTACGGTGGTTGTATTTGAGTAGACCGAGTTTCCCAAAACATTGAAAGCCCTTGTACGGAAGGTGTAAGGCGAATTCTGCAAAAGTCCGGTCCAGGTGTAGGCCGCTGACTTTCTTGCAACTGTTACCGTAGAACTAAAAGTACCGCTCCCGACCGCCAGCTCAATATAGAACCCGGCTTCATTGACGGAATTAACAGTCCAATAAAGCGAGACGGAACTGGCGCCTGCAGACGCTCCGGTAAGGTTTGTCGGAGCCGTCGGCGGCGCTGTCATGTTTGTGTCTTCGTTTGAGACTTTTGTAAGGCCGGCAGGAGTTATCGCGCGCAGCCTATAAATATATGTATTATTCGCAGTAACTAAATTATCGGCGTAGGAGGTTGCCGAAGGCGCGGCGGTGGCAATAGTCGTGTAACTGCCGCCCCAAAGTTGCCGCTGTATTATAATATTTGTTTGACCCGGTGTATTATTCTGCCAGGATAGATCTATCTCGGTCCAGCCGATAAGAGCAGCGGATAGATTGCCCGGAGGAGGGGCATCAATCGGTATCAGGCCCTTTGACTGACCGTCTTTGATTGTGTTACTTACGGCTCCGCCGGAACCGAAACCAACAAAGAACGAATGCGCTTTTTCACCGGTTGATATCAACAGGGTAATAAGAAAGAGAAGAAATAAAGAAACAAATAGCGCTTTTTTCATTCAGCCACCCGCCTTTTAGAAGTAATAAGTTACGCCCAGATTAATTACTATGCCGAAATCGCTGATACTGCCGAGATCACTTGAAATGGAAATAAAATAAGGTCCCGCATCAAGGCCGACACCAATGTTCTTTGCGACAAATATTTCACCTCCGAAGAAAACCCCGCATTCAAAACCGGAAGTCAAAACATTGGAAAATGGGATTCCTATCTCTATACCTGTATAGGGCTGAAGAGGCGGTTGCCCGCTAAGCTTCGGCAGGACATAGTAGCCCCTGACAGCGAGCAAAAGGTTGTCCCCGCTGTACTGACCCCGTATTTCAGCCAGGAAATTGCTGCCGACATCCATCCTGACCTGCGCTCCGGTCCAATTGAAACCCACGCCGATTTTACCTTTGAAAAGATTGGAGTTTAGGGCTTCTTCTTGTTCCAACAGCATAACCTCAGCGGAAAGGAACAGCGTGAAAGAGAGCAGGAAAACCAGGGAAAGGAATACCTTCTTTGCCATTTAATTCTCCCTATAAGGATTTTAGTTAAACAATTATATTCCTTTCTCTATCCATATGTCAATCGCGGTTTGTCCTCTTTCGTAGTTTAACCCGACTTATCACCAGAAACTCCTACAAGTTAAACTGGCTAATTCGCACAACAACGGGTATGATTAACTAAAGAAACTGACCCGGAGGGCGATATGCATACATCTGTAATGGAACCGGTAAGATACCTGTCATCCGAAGAGATGCAGCGTATTCACGAGAACGCCTGCAAGATACTGGAAGAAATTGGCATGAAGATTGATCATCTAAAGTCGCTCGATTACCTGCGCAACGCGGGTTGCAGCGTCGACTTTGAAAAAAGAACCGTGAAATTCCCAAGACAAATAATAGAAAACGCAGTCGCTAAGATGAAGACCAATTATTCTTGCTCAAAAAGACTTCCCAAGAGAATGTCTGTCCGCTATTCCCAGGTAGGCTTCGATAAAAAGCCTTTCAAGATTCAAGGTGATTTCTCCGTCTCATCCGGAGGGTTTTGCTGTTTTGTGTTGGGTCTCGACGGCAAAAGAAGGGCGGCCTCTATTTCCGATGTCAGAGATTCCCTGAAACTTGCCGACAAACTTGATCAGATTACCTACACCGGTCTGCCGGTTGCTGCGCAAGAAGTGCCGGTGGGAGTCAGAACTGTCGTTATGGCTGCGGAACTCGCAAAGGCCACAAAGAAGTTCGGTGGCATTGAAACCTTTAAGGCTCGCGATGTAGAGTACATCTCAAGAATAGGCGAAGTTGTGCAAGGCGGCAAGAAAGGGCTTCAAGAAAGCCCTATCCTCGTCGGTTATGCGGAAGTAAGATCTCCGCTCTGCCTTGATGAAGTTATGGCGGATGTGCTGATAGCGCATCTGGAAAGAGGCTTGCCGCAGACCATTGAGTCTATGCCTAACGCCGGAGCCACAACGCCGATGTCTGCCGCCGGAACACTTTCCATGGGAGCTGCCGAAACACTCGGCGGGCTGGTACTCGGTTTTGCCGTAAATCCGGACGCAACAATAGGCGTGGATATCAATCCCGGGTACTGCGATATGCGCTCTATGCTCTTCGGTTACGCAGGCGCTGAGAGAGTGCCTTTGCTTTCGGCAAGGATACAACTTATCAGCGAGTTCTACGGCTGCCCCTCAGGCGTCCACGGCGGCAAGACAAACGCCTGTGTTGCAGGTATTCAGGCAGGGGTTGAGAAGGGTATCTCAATGCTGGCGCCTGTACTTGCAGGCGCTATAGGGTTTGGAACGGTAGGCCATCTGGAGAACGCCATAACTTTTTCTCCGCTGCAGCTTGTCATTGACAACGAAATTGCCCGCTATGTTCGGCGCGCCGTAAAGGGAGTTGAAGTTACTGAGGAAACGCTTGATTTCGAAACCGTAAAAAACTCAGGTATCGGCGGAAATACGGTAAGCAGCGAAAGCACCATGATGCGTTTTAAAGAAGAGGAACTGCTCTCGCCTTTCTTTGACGCTCTTTCGTGGGGCACGGGCGATTCACTGGAGAGCCGCAGGTTCGAAAAGCTCGCGGCAGCCAAGGCCGAGGAACTTCTCGCTGCGGAATCAGAATCTCCGCTAAACCGGGAACAAATAAAAGCAATCGACGAAATTGTTGAGGAAGCTAGAAAAGACCCTCTGATGAAATAGCTCTTATGACGAAACCTCACGCCGTTTAGTTTTTCTGCAATTTGCGCCTTTATATTTGTTTTTTATCCGATATACCTTTCTATTTGTTTTTATCTCAATAAATTCTCCGCTTACTCCTTGAACAGCGTTCTTTATTGATATAAGATATAGTAAGTTTGCGCAGGGAGGGTTCACAATGCAGCATTCCAAGGATGAGGTATTAAAACGGCTGAAAGAAAGCCAGGTTGCAGTTATCGCGACCAATGACAACAAGGGCGGACAGATACGGCTTCGCCTTATGTATTACGGAATTTCAGAAAGGTTTGAGTGCTACTTGATGACTCTCAAAGACAGCCCTAAGCTTACACACCTCGCTGATGCCGGCAAAGTGAGCGTGCTGGTGCACAGCCTTGAAACTCCTTTTGATCTTTCCTGGGAATGCGAGCTTAATGGTTATGTGAGCGTTATTGATTCCGAGCAAGAACAGGGACGCGCGCTGCAAGAACTGAAGGGAAGAAATCCTTTTGCCGATGTTGCCCTCGAGGCGGGGCTGACTGCGGAACATTTCGTTTTTCTAAAACTTTCTCCTATGCTGCTGCGCTTCCGTGTTTACAGCGAGGCTTTAAACGATGAAGCTCCCACGGTAATTGAGTTCAAATGAAAACCAATTGCTGGGAAATACTTGATTGTCCGCAAAAGGAATGTCCTGCGCACGGCGAGCCGAATGAGAAATGCTGGCTGCTGGGTGGAACTTTCTGCAACGATAAGATCAGCGGGTCCTGCATAGAGAAGATGTCTGCCTGCCTTGACTGCAGGGTTTTTGAGGATAATTTCGATCCGGCCGACTGTCTTCAAACACTCGAGGTCATGTCGGAGCAATTTAGATCTGTCACAAAGAAACTGCTGGCAGAAAAGGAAGAACTTAACGAGACCCAGAAGAAACTGTCGGAATTTAAAACCACAAGCGTTTATCTCTTAAAGGAACTGGATAAAAAGAACAGGGAGATAGGCGAGACCGTCAAGAATAGAACGGCTGAACTGAAGGAGGCGGAATCCAGACTCTCACAGGCGGCAAAGGTAGCCGCTCTGAGCAGGTTCTCCGCCGGCATCGCGCACGAGATAAACAACCCGCTGGGAGCCGTGATCAATTACATAAGAACCGCTCTTTCTGATCCGGAGCTCAAGACAGACGCAAGAAATTACTTGGAACAAAGCTTAAAGGGCCTGTTTCGAATAGATAATGTAGTTAAACAGATTCTCAGCTATTCCGGGCGGCAGAATCTCGAACCCGTGGACATCAATAAATTGCTTTTAGAACTTGCCGAATTCAACAGATTTAGACTTAAAGAGAAATCTGTCAAAGTGACTCTGGAACTCGCACCGGACCTGCCGAGGACATACGCCGACCCATCTCAGTTGAGCCAGGTTTTTAACAATATCTTAAAGAATGCGGCTGATGCGATGGAGAAAACAGAAAGAAAGGAGGCTGTGGTCTCGACTTTTTCTAACAGTGCCGGTATCTTAATCGTTTTCAAGGACAGCGGAGTAGGCATAACGCCTGAGCAAAAAGAAAAACTCTTCACGCCTTTCTTTACTACAAAGGAAGTAGGAGAAGGGACAGGCCTCGGTTTGTTTATTAGTTATAATATTATTCAGGTGCTTAGAGGCACACTCGACATCAATAACATTCCGAAAGGCGGCACGGCCGTCACCATAACCTTGCCGGCATATAAGGAGCTCAAATGACAGAACGCGGTCCGCGGATACTTTTAATAGAAGATGACGACCTTATGCTCAATATGCTTGAGGATAATCTAGGCAGAGCCGGGTTTTCAACGGCTTCCGCCATTGACGGCATTGAAGGCGTAGACAAATTCAAGAAAAGTGATTTCGAGTTGGTCATCCTGGACTTAAAATTGCCGAAACTTGACGGAATTTCCGTACTTAAACGCATTAAAGAGGCGGCTCCGGATACCGTATGTATCATTATGACTGGTTACGGCACGGTAGAAACAGCCGTCCAGGCGATGAAACTTGGCGCTTTCGATTACCTGACTAAACCGTTCCTGGTTGAAGAGATGCTGCTGCTTGTTAAAAACGGCCTTGAACTGCAGTCCCTCAAAAAAGAAAATATGATACTAAGAAACAGGATTGGCCCTTCCGGCTCGCTCGGAAATATAATAGGAAAGAGCAGGGTAATGGAAAATGTCTTCAGACTTATAGAGTCCGTCGCCCAATACAACACCACGGTTCTCATTCAAGGGGAAAACGGCACCGGCAAGGAACTGGCCGCGGAAGCCATACATAAACTCAGCCCGAGAAAAAACGGGCCGCTCATCAAATTAAACTGCAGCGCTTTGCCTGAAGCCCTGCTGGAAAGCGAGCTCTTCGGTCATGAGAAAGGCGCTTTTACGGATGCCATCAGAAAAAAAATAGGAAGGTTTGAGCTTGCCGACGGCGGCACAATCTTTCTTGACGACATTGATGATATGAAACCTTCGGCTCAGGTTAAATTGCTCAGGGTTCTTCAGCAACGGGAGTTTGAGCGGGTAGGCGGAACCGAGACCATAAAAACAGATGTCAGGGTTATTTCTGCCACCAAAGCTGACCTTCGGGAAAAAATAAAAGACGGTTCCTTTAGAGAAGATCTTTATTACAGACTGAATGTAGTCCAGGTTAACCTGCCGCCGCTAAGGGAACGGAGCGGAGATATTCCCTCCCTGGCGTCGCATTTCCTAAAGAAGTTCAATGGCACAACAAAGAAAGAAACTGAACTGGATCCGGCAGTGCTGCTGGCAATGGGGAGTTATTACTGGCCGGGAAATATACGTGAACTTGAAAACATGATGGAACGCCTAGTAAGCCTTGCGGCAAAGAAAGAGATAACGGTCTCAGAACTCCCCGCCTATTTTATAGAGAAGACAGCCTGGAAAGAATCCAGCCTTGATTCTGTCGTAAGGAAGGCGGAGAAGGAACACATACTGCTTACTTTAGAACACGCCGGCGGCGTAAAGAAGAAGACAGCGGAGATACTTGGAATTTCAGCAAAAACACTCTGGGAAAAGTCCAAAGAATACGGAATAGACTAATTTGGCGTCTTAAGCGCTTTTATTTACACTCTCCCATTAATCACTGCCTTTTGTTATTCCGCGCTTTCATTACATTTTGAGTTAACGTTACCTTTTCGTAATGCCTCCGGATGCTCTGCCTCAATAAAACCCTTATTTTACAATGCTACTGTTCTGGCATGCTTCTTGCTCTAATATTATATGACGGAGGAAACTTGACTGTGCCGAAACTAAACATAAGGCCTTTTGACCTCGCCTTTTCAATCATTATATTGGCCTTACTTTTTGCCGTTCCTTACTGGTATCAACACAGGGATTCAGGGGTACTAAAAGAAGTTAAAGTATTCAAAGAGAATAAACTGATTGCTGTTGGGCCAATTGACGCGGACAGGCTGATAACGGTCGGAAAGATGGAGATAGAGATCAAGAACGGCAAAGTTAGGGTTTTACACTCTGACTGTCCCAAAGGACTCTGCGTTGGCTTTGGACGGATATCTTCCCCGGGAGAGTCTATTGTATGCGTGGCAAACAAAGTTTTGGTAGAAGTGTCCGGTAAGACGGGCGACGACGATATCGTTGCAATGAGCTACTAAAATGAAAAACGAAAAGAAAATACAGAAAATAGCGCTGCTCGTCTCCTGCGCATCTGTGCTGCAGGCAGCCGAGTTTTTGGTACCGAGCCCAATTCCCGGCGTAAAACTCGGGCTCGCGAACATAATAACGCTTATTGTCCTCGCCGACATGGGCTTCATTCCGGCCCTTGAAATCGCGATTCTCAGAACTGTTGTGAGTTCTCTTTTCCTGGGGACTTTCCTTTCACCTACATTTATTATGAGCCTGTCCGGCGCGCTCACGAGCACGCTCCTCATGGGCCTGACATTTCGATACCTGGGATTTATCAGCACAAGCGTCTTAGGGTCTGTTGTCCACGTTCTTACCCAGTTGCTTGTGGTTTACATTCTGATAATACGCCATCCAGGCGTCTTCGTTCTTATGCCTTGGCTCGGAGCAAGCGCGGTGGTAATGGGCTGGCTCACAGGGGCGGTCGCTATGAATGTATTCGCCAGAATCAAAGAAGGAGGAATTGCCGATACGCTTCCGGAAGCTCAAGGCATAAAAAAGATTACGCGCAATGCGGCTTTTTCCGCGC
>Ga0209083_1002124_pt1 | contig 19684 bp, 10 predicted proteins | sample AM7aDNAmetaG_FD_184132 | JGI IMG/M metagenome (GOLD analysis project Ga0209083, IMG submission 184132) | Freshwater microbial communities from Finland to study Microbial Dark Matter (Phase II) - AM7a DNA metaG (SPAdes) (version 3) | ecosystem: Environmental > Aquatic > Freshwater > Lake ...
TTTTGAGTTTTTTCGAAGGATAATCAATATTAATGCAGGTCGGAGGCAGGTTAGTCGGATCAACCGGATCTCCGGGGTGATTAACAAGGTCCGTCTTATCAGTCCCTTGATACAAGGAATTCTGCCCGTATCCTATCGGAAGATTGGGAATATTCGGCCAGCTGTCATACCTCAGCATCGCTACATTAATATAGGCAAGATCCCTGTCCGAAGGAATATCGTAACTGAAACCGTCCGCTTGAAAGAGAACGGGGCCGAGATTCAAGGCAGGGCCCCACCAGTGAAGAGTTTGCAATCCCTTATTCGGCAGGGCATCGGTTTGGCCCGGGACAACTTTTATCTCGTAGTTGGTAATATTGGTGACCTTGCCGAGCGGGTGCTGCCAATTCATAGTCCAATCCGCGGTAATAAGGTGCGCGAAATATTTATAAGTTATGTTTGCCATTGTCGGAACATTGATAAATTTCCCGCCATTGCTGCTGTCTGTCAGCAGGTTATAACTGTAAGTACTGCCGTCATCGGCGGTTTTGGTTACCGTGCAGGGGTACTTCTTCGCGTCATAGGGCCCGTCAGGCCAGAAAGAGTGCCCTTTTGCCTCAAAAAATACACGCGAGAAGTGCGGCCAGGCCTCCGGAGTTTTTGAATAGACAGCGTAGTTGTAATAGACGTCAAAAGGATCCGGGGTATCGCCTTCGGCAAATAGAACATGACTATCTGATCCCACGAAAGAGGAGGTCGGGTCGCCATCTTTAATATTGATTCTCTGAGAACAATCTATCACAGGACCGAAAATAGAACTTTCCTTGAAAAAGGAAGAAGCACCGTACATCTTGCCTATTAAGGCATTGCCGTTAACATGCAAAGGGCCGTTAATGTTAGTGCGGTAAAAACTCTTGGTGCCATTCCCTAAATCCATAAATTGAGCAAAATCTGTGGTTGCGTTCATTTCTAACCTTGCCGTCTCAGCGAACCTCGCCGTCATAGAATCCGTCACCGTTGAAGTGCTCACGGGATACTCGCCAACGCTCGCGATTAGAGAGTAATGAAAACCCCGGCCGATCAGCGCCATACTGCCGATACTGTACTGCCCGCCGCCGAAAGCTACATCTTTGCTCACACGGTACTGGTAAAGGTTATAATAACCGCGGAGATCGTGAATCTGCTGCGAAATCCCGGCTCTCGCAATCCAGGAGGCCTTTATCCTTTCCGCCTCCCTCACCACGCTCTTTATGTTCACTGTGGTGAGCTGCAGAAAGACCCCGGCAAGAAACATAATCATTACCATAAAGACCATCGCCAGCACAAGAACTGAGCCACGGTTCTTCTTCATTCCTTTAGCCGCTGTCCTTTTCATTTTAGCACCAGCCTCCCGGTGACCTTCTCGCCGGCGGTATTTGTGATCATATAAAAATAGATACCCCTTACTACGGCTGAACCACCGTCATTTTTCATATCCCACTCAATAAGACCCGTGTCATCCTTTATGGTCCTGGCAAGCTCTCCCGACACGGTATAGATTCGCAAGGTCACGCCTGTCGTAAGGTTCATAAACTTCACAGTCTGTCCAAAAGCAGTCTGCGGGTCTGCCGGGTTGGGGAAAACTGCCACGGATTTTAGATCCGACGAGGCAGTTACAAACCTTCCCAGCCGGTACGTAGAAAAATGCGTAACATCCGCATAAATTATTTTGTTAACTGTGTCGACAACAGCCGTATCAACAATTACCCACCGACCGGTGTCCAATACCAACAACTTGAGGTTGTTTTCCAGCGTGCTGTCGTTGAGCCCCGCGGAAGAATAATCAATTTGCACCCTGACCGTTTTGCCGGGCTGTATCGTGAGCCCAAGCATAATATTGAAATCTATCGTGAACGGGTCCAGATAAGAAGGAAATCTCAGATTGGTATAGACGGCGGAGTTAGCGCCCGCGACCAAAGAGTCAGCCGGCGCGGCTCCTAAGATTAAGGTGTCCTGGCTAAAACATCCGGAAGGAACCAACAGTCTAAACTTGCTGCCTATTATTGTCTGCGTGGTAGGCGAGGTGCTGTCAAGCATCACATATATGGCAGAACTGGTCGCGTCAGTAAAAACAGTAGAGCTGACTACCATTGAGTATTGGGCGAGAGCCTGCCCGGACGGCAGAATTACAACCATACTTGTATCAGCAGTCACATTGTATGAGAGTGAAGCGCCCGTGTTGAGCTTGACTCCGGTAACAACCGGGCTGCTGGTGCCTCCGTAAAAACCTCCGCCGCTGACTGTCATCGTAAGCGCGCTTGTCGCCCTGCCGTGGTTAGGGGTTATTGTCCCCAGTATTAACGGCGAGGTTACAATGCTTACCGGAGAGGAAGTGACTGCCGCTGAGGGATTTCCGGTTGTGAGTATGAGGTTATAGGTTCCGGTGTAAGGCATAACCGGCACGGAAAAAGAGATTGAGGAGTCGGAAATAACAGAATACGAAAGTACACTCGTCTGCGGCGATGTATCAATAACCAAAGTCCTGATATCCCCGCTCCTAGTACCGCCGTAAAAACCGCTCCCCAAAATAGTAATTACGCTCGTACCGTTATTGTAAACCTGCGACGGAGAAAAAGACGCAATATACGGAGCGGCCGTGCTGATTAAGAAATTCGGGCTTGTCAGGTTCGTGCCGAGACCGGTAGTTACCCTTACATTGTAAGTACCGGCCTTTGTGTTACCGGAAAAAACCACACCGTAAATATCAAGGTTTGATTCTACCGTGTAGGAGACAGCGCTGGTCTCCAAAGGATCATCAAGCTTTACAGAAGTTACCGTAGAAGAAGGGGTGCCGCCGAAAAACCCGGAACCGGAAATATTATTTATGACAATGGTTGCTCCTGGCGTGGAACTGTTGGAATAGGAGCCCGAGGGTGATGGACCAGGACCCGGGGTTACCAAAGAGATGTTCACGCCGTAAACGCTGTTATAAAGTCCTGCCGAAGTTGCGTTTGAACCGCCGCCATTTACGGCAATCATATTGTAATAATTATTGGTGCCCAAGCCGCCGTCGTATAGCGCGGGCAGTACCGCCGTAAGCGTAGTGTCAGAATTAACGGTCAGTGAAGAGGCCGTATAAACCGTCGTGGTTACGGGAGTGGACCTTAAAAGGAAACTGCGGACATCAGGAGCGTCCGCCCCTCCGTAAAAACCGGCGCCGGTCACGGAAATAGTCGCGTACCCGGTATTGCCTCTCGTTGCCGGGGAGCAGGTCAATACCGTCGGAACCGCGGTCGTCACGGAAAATTTCTGGGCGCTTGTAGTGTTTGAATCGGAGTTAGTGTAGACCTTGACATTGTAGGAGCCGGTCCTGATACCCGCGGGAACAACCGCGGGCCCAATCAGCGTGTCAGAGAATGAAGCGCCGGAAAGATTAAAAGAGGTATTTCGCGCATCATCAAGTTTTATAAGAGTCACCGGAACTTTGCTTCCCGTGCCCCTGAAGAAATTTGTGCCTGTGACCGTAACGGTAGTAAGCCCTGTGTTGCTGCCTATTGCCGGAGTTATCCCGGTGACGGTCACGCCGCTGCCGGGAATGCCGTATTGCGCCGTGCTGGCGTCGTTCCAGATCTGGTCGCTGCCGGATGAGCCAAGCTGGACTCTTAATCCGTAAGTGCCGGGAAGCATGCCAGAGGGCAGCACGGCCCCGTCTATCTCGGTATCGCCCGAGACTGAAAAACCGGTAAGCGGCGTCCAGATGCCGTTTATTAAATAGCAGGACTGAACCCCTCCGTAAAGCGAGAACCCTGTCCCGTAAAGCGTCAGCGTGGCAGGAGAAAGGCTTGTGCCTGATGAAGGAGAAACTCCGGTAACCGTAGGACCGGCAACCACAGTTACTTTTTTGGTGCTTGTTGAATTGCTTCCTGTGGTGTTCGCGACCTGCACATTATATGTGCCGGCCGGCAAGCCTGCGGGAAGAAACGCGCCTGTGATAACAGAATCGGAAATAACAGAATATGAACCCACCGGATAATTGAGGGCTCCGCCATAGAGATTTACCGACGCCACATCAGGAGTGGAAGTCATTCCTCCAAAGAACATGCTTCCGGTAATGGAGAGCGTCACGGTGCCGTTTGTCGCTATCCTTGAAGGATACACATTCGTGACTGCAGGCAGCTGGCTGGTAACCTGAAATGAGGAGTTCGCCGAAGTATCAGCGGTTACTCCTCCTGCAGTCACGCTCACCTGATACGCGCCAGCCTTGAGACCTGAAGGAACTCTCAACTCTATTGAAGTCGCGGCGTTAACAGTATAATTTCCCGCCATGCTGTAGGTTAACGGCCCCAGGAGCGAGATTGCGGAAACAGCCGAAGCTGCCCCTCCTCCGAAAAAGCCTGTTCCTTTTATGGTAGTGGTTGTTATTAAAGTATTAAGCCCGGAAACCGGGGAAAGCGAGCTCACCAGCGGTTTTAGAAATATTTTGTCAAGATACACGGACATCAGCGCGGAAGGCGGGTTACCCGGGCTGCCGCTGTTATAATTCGCTTCCGACCACATAATTGGCACTACTGTATTCACCCTTGACGGAAGCGAGAACGAGGCCGGATTATTCCTGTACATATAGATGCTGTCAAGCTGGCAGCCTCCGGCCGCGCCATAATTATAATTACCGGATTCTTGATAACGGCCCGTATAGAAACCGAGAGTGCCAAGTGCTGTTCCGCCGATTATAGACAAAAACGAAGTGCTGGTCGGGCCGGCTCCAAGCGTGTATTCCGGACCGCTTGACTGAAGGATAAGCCTGCAGTTCGGACTTGTTAAAGGATAACCGTTCCCGGTTGAACCGAAGCAGGTAACTCCGGTACTGCCGATCTGCGCGTTAATCTGATTCATCGCGGACAAACAGTCAGTCGCGGCGGAAGTAAAAGTTACGGTTGCGGACGCGGGAGATGTTGATTCCGTGTTTAAGATAAGAGTTTTGCCGTTAAGCGAGTAGGGACTGGAATAAGCGGCGCCTGAATCCGCAAACGCCGTCGCCCTCCAGCCAGCCTGCAGCATTATCCAGTAATTAGATATTCCGTTCACGCTGGTCGGCACCCAGTCTGAAGGAGAATTGCCGGCGGGAAAGGTTCCCCATAAAGAGAGCGCGCCCAACCACCAGGCGCTTGTGGCCCATAAGGATGATTGTGACAGCGCGGCGCCAACTCCGGTTATAGTCTCCGGCTGCGTAGGCATAAACCTCTGCCAGTTACCCGATGTGGATGACCAGTAATAGTATTTTAGAAGCGCGATACAATATGCCGGTGATGAGTTGTAAGAAAGAGGAAAAGCAGTGCCATAATCGCCGCACGTGCCGCCCGCTCCGGTCGGGAAGAAAGCGCTAAACGGCGTCGATTTACCAAGGAATATCCTGTCCCCCTTATTCGTAAGTGCGCAGCCGTTTGTATTCTTGATATCGCTGGCCGTGGAATTTGAAGCCTGCACGGTCATATCGGTGTAGTTGTTGTTCATGCTGGAAAAGCAGAAAACCTTGTCAAAAGCCACCGGTATCGGAGAATTTTTGAAGACCGTCTCGGAAGCGTCCCAGGCCTGGGTGGCAGCAGACCATTTTTTATAGACTATGCTGTAATCGCCGTTTAATGTGTTCAAGTGCCCCCAGAAGACCCACAGGTTAGAACCGTCTGTGGTTACATTGGGCCAAGCGACAATATCACCGGTTGTAGAAAGCTGTGTCCAGTTGTTGTCCCAAAAACCTGTAGCGCTTCTCTTCGCGTAAACAATATTGCCTTTATATTTCCCCACATAATGAAGCGCGCTGTCGTCAGTGCAAACAGTCCTGCCGGACCAAAGAATGTGGTCGGAGCCTGTCCAATAAGGCTGCGTATCTCCGTTAGCCAGCAAAATAGTTTCCCCGGAAACATAGGTGCCGTTTGACTTGAATTTTGACAGGTACACGGGACTGTATCCGGAATTAGTCGTAGAGGTAGTAAATATGGAGTCATAGCCGGCAGATAGAGTTGGGACAGAAGAACCTCCTGACTGCGGAATCGGAAATAGCGACGAAAAGGAATTCCCCGCGTCCGAGGAGTAAAGATACTTGTCGAAGGGTTGTCCCGTGTTTGCGTTTGCCAGATACAGGTAATCGTTAAAAGGAGTAACCGCGCTTAAAGGCGGGGCAAATGCTGCAACAGTATAGGGCGTGCCTGAGGCGGCAATCGCCCCGGTGGAAGAGTTGTAAGTGAATTTCTTAATAATGGAATATGTCCCGCTGGGCAAGCTGTAGGAGAAGAATAAATTGTTCGAAGAATCTCTTGCAAGGCTTATACCGCTGGCTGTCAGCGGAGTGGCACTTGTAAAAGAATTGCCGTTATCAAAAGAGACAAAGAACGCGTTGCCCGCAACGGCCACAAGCGTGCCGTCGCTTAATTCAACAATACGTCTTTGATTTGAAGGATAGCAATCTCCTTTGTCCCAAACAGTCGGGAAGCCTGATCTGGAACTGTTTATTGCCGTTACAAGCGTTGTTCCAGAAAAAAGAACAAATGGGAAGAGCAGTAGGCATAGAAAGAGTGAAACTTTTTTTTGGTTTTTCCGGGGCGCCATTTGGTAAATTATACAATAAAAATAAAGGTTATGTCAACAAAGCATTCCGCTAAAAGTATGACAGCGAAATGAGTATGGTGGGTTTGCGGCGTGGATTTCGCCTGAAAGAAAGGCGTCTTTTTTTCAGTTAAGCGGTCGGTAAATCCTCTGTATGGACTTCGCAAGTCCGGTAGTTTCGTCGGCTTCAATAAGACAACCGGCAAGAGCAGCGCCGTCTTCCGCGACCTCGAACTTTGCTTTTACCGAGGTCAGAAACCGTTCCAGAGCCATCTCTTTCTTTATCCCGATAACCGACTCGTAGGGACCGGTCATACCGGTGTCGGTTATATAGGCGGTACCGCCCAAGAACACCCTCTCATCCGCGGTTTGAACGTGCGTGTGGGTGCCAAGCAGGGCCGTGATTGAACCGTCAAGATAATGAGCGAGGGCGTTCTTCTCGGAGGTGGCTTCAGCGTGGAAATCAACAATTATTATCCTGGCGTCGGCCTTGAGTTTTGCGACCTCGGCCTTCCCGATCCGAAACGGGCAGTCAATTGGAGTCATAAAGGTTCTGCCTTCAAGGTTCAAGACCCCAATATTTACGCCGTTTTTCGTCCTAAAAACCCTTGAACCCCTTCCCTTTACGCCTTCCGGATAATTGGCTGGACGGAGAAGCCGTTCTTCCGAGTCTATTATGTTCATTACTTCTTTCTTGTCCCAGATGTGGTTTCCTGAAGTCGCGGCGTCCAGCCCGTAAAAGAAGAGCTCGTCAAGCACCGAAGGGGTAACTCCAAATCCCGATGCCGCGTTCTCCACATTGCCTATGGTAAAATCCACGGCAAGCTCGTCTTTAAGGCCGGGAAGGAGCTGCTTTACGCACTCCCTCCCCGGTTTCCCGTTTATATCCCCAATAAATAGTATTCTCATATTTTCATTCTTGTCTTGCACTTGCTTTTGATCTTGCTTTTGAATTTACGTTACAAACCTTACAAACAAACTTTTACCTTGTTCTTGCCCTTGCTTTTACGTTATAAACTTTATTCTGTTCTGCCAGACGGAGTCTGGCATGAATAATATCCTTCCTTACAGAACAAGACGCACGAAGTGCGGCTTACAAACTTTACAAACTTTTGCCCTTTCTTTTGCCTTTGCTTTTGTTCTTACGTTATAAACGTTACAAACTTTACAAACCTTACAAACTTTTATTACTTCGCGTACTCCGTCGCCCTCATCTCCCTTATCACGGTAACCTTCACCTGTCCGGGATATTCCACTTCTTCCTCTATCCTCTTCGCGATGTCCTTTGCTATCTGGTTGGCGTCGGCGTCGCTGATCTGCTCGTGCTCAACCATTACACGGACTTCCCTGCCGGCCTGTATCGCGAAGGATTGTTTCACGCCGCTGAAAGATTCGGCGATGGCTTCAAGTTTTTCAAGCCTCTTAATGTAAGTCTCAAGGCTTTCCCTTCTCGCTCCGGGGCGCGCTCCGGAAATAGAATCCGCTGACTGAACTATAACCGCTTCCATGGTCCTCTGCGGATCGTCGCCGTGGTGGTCGCGTATCGCGGAAATTATTCTTTCACTCTCTCTGTACTTGCGCGCGACATCGGCGCCAAGTTCAGGGTGTGTTCCTTCAACTTCCTGGTCCATTGCTTTGCCTATGTCATGCAAAAGCCCCGCGCGTTTGAACGGCACGGGATCAAGACCCAGTTCGCCCGCCATAAGCCCGGCAAGATGCGCGGTTTCAATGGAATGCTGCAGCACGTTTTGTCCGTAGCTGGTTCTGTATTTGAGACGGCCAAGCAGCCTGATAAGCTCCGGATGAAGCCCGGAGACTCCCATGTCAATAACCACGCGCTCGCCTGTTTCTTTTATTTTTTCCTCAACTTCCTGCCTTGCCTTGTTCACTACCTCTTCTATCCTGGTCGGATGAATTCTGCCGTCGGCGATGAGACGCTCAAGAGCAACCCTGGCTATTTCCCTTCTCACCTGGTCAAAGCCCGAGAGCACAACCGCTTCCGGCGTGTCGTCGACAATAACGTCTATTCCGGTCGCCGCTTCAAGCGCGCGGATATTTCTGCCCTCGCGTCCGATGACGCGTCCCTTCATCTCTTCGGTGGGAAGAGAAACCACTGAAACAGTGAACTCCGCGGTATGCTCTATGGCGCACCGCGAGATAGAAAGAGAAATGATCTTCTTTGCCGTCTTGTCAGCATCTTCCTTGGCTTCATCTTCAATCTTCTTCACCAGGCCTGCGGCCTCGTGCCGGGCTTCTTTTTCTATCATTTCCATAAGGAGCTTCTTGGCCGAATCCTGCGTGAGCCCGGAGATACGCTCCAGCTTCGCTTTTTCCTCAGAGATCATAACGTTTAAACGGTCGTCCTTTTCCTTTATGGCCTTGTCTTTGTTCCCTATTTCATTTTCTTTCTGCTTGAGCTCCTTCTCCTTGCCGTCGAGGGTTTCGTTTCTCTTGTCAAGGTGCTCTTCCTTCTGGGCAAGCCTCTTTTCCTGGCCGGTTATCTCCTGTTTCCGTTCCCGGCTCTCGTCCTCAAACTGCTTCTTGGCTTTATAGAGTTCGTCCTTTGCTTCAAGAATGACTTCTTTCTTCTTCTGCTCCACCTGACGCTCGGCATCGGCGAGCATTTTTTTCGCCATCTCTTCCGCTGACTGCAGTTTGTCCCTTGATTGTTTCTGATGGAACCACCAGCCGAAATAAGTACCCCCGAGTCCGATAATGAGGATAGCGGCCGCAAAAAGAATTGTGTAAGTGTTGCTCATGCGCCCCTCCTTTAGGAAACACACAAATCAATTAGAGGGAAAAGGAATGAAAGGAAGTACAGGAATGAGTTTCCGGAGGGTGCTGAGATCGTTCAGCCCCGGGAAAACAATATCGGGCTTCTCTTTTTAAAAATTATTGTACTACTTTTATGTGTATAGCCGCCGCGGTCTTCAAGCGGTAAATCCAAATAATTTTTAAACGGGAAAGCCGTTTCATTCAGTACGAACGTTATCATCCTCTTCCAGCTTCCTTATTTATTTATAAGGACATTTAATTTATTATGTTAATTATATAAAAAATACGGCTGTTTGTCAAGAACGGCGGAAGGCTCCTGCCTCAGTCACAATTATGTCCACTTTTCTGTCGGTAAGCCCTGCCGGAATGCCTTCCGTAAGCTGCATTTCAAAACAAAGAGCCGCTTTTACGGTATGCGGCTCTGTTTCGGAAAAAAGACTGTCATAAAAACCGCCGCCGTACCCTATTCTGTTGAAATCCCTGTCAAAAGCTATCCCCGGAGCGACTATGAGGTCAAGCATATTCTTCTCAGCCGGCCTTAGGCATTCTTTTTTTGGCTCAAGTATTCCGAAGGTTGAAGCCGCAAGCTCCAAATCAGGATTTAGTACTTCCGAGATGTGCAGGCAATTCTTCTTGAGGTCAGTGATCGGGACAAAAACCCTCTTTCCTTTTTTTAGCGAAGTCTTTATCATTTCATGAGTATTGACTTCACTCCCGAAGGAAACATAATAAAGGATGCTCTTCGCGGCTTTGTATTCGGGAAGCCTAAAGAGTTCTTTTGCTATTTTTTTACTCTTCTCAAGAATTTCCCGCGCGGGAAGCCCGTTCCTTGCTTCCCTGAATTTCTTCCTTATGGTTTGTTTGGGCGACTCTTTCATTTTCCCTCAAAATAATTTAAATTGCACAGATTAGTAAAACAGATTACACAGACTAATTCGAAACCCTGCCCGTCTTAATCTGCGTAATCGCATTTCCAAATCCGCGTAATCACTTTTAAAAGATAGGGCCGGTCTCCCGGCCCTGTTAAATGCGATTGCTAATTGCTCATTTCTAATTGCTAATTAAGGGCTCGCTGATTCTATCTGCCTTCCGTCTACTGTCCTCTGTCTACCGGCTCTTCCATCCAGCGCCCAACCATCCAACCTTCCAACCTTAATGTTGCACGGGGATAATAATTCCCCTCATAATTATCCTCTGCGCGAAGATAAAGATAAGGAGCGTCGGTATAGAAGCCACAACATACGCGGCCATTCTCACATGCGCCGGAGCCCATTCCCACATCTGATACAGCCAGACCATTATGGTCCACATATTGGGATCCTGACAGACAAGCATCGCGAACATAAAGGCGCCGTAAGCGCCGACAAACGCGCCGATCGTAAGGTAAGCGAGGACAGGCTGAGCCAGAGGGAGCGTGATATTAAAGAAAATATTTAATTCGCTGGCGCCGTCCATTTCGGCAGCCTCGTAGAATTCTTTCGGAAGGCTGTCAAAGAAACCCTTCAATATGAAGATGGAGAAGCCGTTTGCCAGACCGGGCAATATCAGCGCCCAGTAAGTATTCAGCAAGTGAAGATTCTTTAGCAGAAGGAAGTTCGGAATCATGCCTACCTCAGCCGGAAAAGCCATTGTAGCCAGCAGAAAGAGCAGGACCTTGTTCCCGTAAGAGAGCTTAAACCTTGAAAGCGCGTAGGCGCACATCGGGTTTATAGTAAGCGTTACGAGTATTACCGCAAGCACATAAATCACCGTGTTCAGCACCGCTTTGCCGTGAAGCACGACATAACCGAAAACTTCATTGTAATTTCTTTGAATAAAATACCAGCGGAGCTGGGATTTTTTCGCGTTGAATTCAAAGGTATCAAAAATCTGGTAAGGAACGCGCGCGGCGTCAAGAGAAACTATCTTGGTCCCGTACGCTTCGTTGACTTTTGCAGCGGCGCCGTACTTATTCTTCAGCCAGGCGCGGTACAGGTTCTCGGTGCTGTTGAGCGTTATGTATTCGGCCGGTAGTTTTTTCGCGACAAACTCGCCCAGGCACTGAAAATACTGCCTCTGGTTGCTGTTTAGAATATCTCCCGACGCCTTAAAGGAATCGAAAGAAGTAATCTTTTCAGCCCAGACTTCGGACATTATCTTGACGGTCTTGTATTTCTCTCTCAAGAATTCGCTGAAAAGCGGATCGGCCTTCCTGCTGATAAGCATATACCTCAGCGGATATTTTATCTTGGCGAACTCTTTCCACTCTTCCTTAAGCGCGCCGGCGGCATTCAAGGTCGGCGCAAGCACTATCTGGTTAAACTCCGTGAAGTTTGTCTTGTTTTTCAGATTTAGGTCGGCTAAATTATCCTCATCGGTGCTCTTCTTGTTGTATTTTACGCGCAGAAAAGTCTGCCAGGGGCCGTCAGAGTTGATAAAGAAATACTCGTCCGAATTAAGCGTTTTCTTAAACTCGGTAAAATCCTTTTGCAGCGGCGAAGCTTCAAGCGTGTAAACCCTGTCCCAGAGACGCTCAACCGGAGACCTGACCGAGGATATGTCGAGATACTCGGAAGTGTACGCTTTGTTAACTTCGGCAATAGTCCCGTATTTTTTCTGAACCCACACTCTAAACTTGTTCTCTACCGGGCCGGTCATGCTTCCCGTACCCTTAAACCCGCCAATCTTGTAATTCAGCGGAAGCTCCGCAACAAAAGCTTCCCAGTCCTCGTACATTTTCTTCCCGTTAAGACCTGCCAGATCGGCTTTCGGAACCTCTTTGAACTCGATAGGCAGAATCTTGTCGTTCTTTGCAGCCATAGCCTTGTTGGTTGACGAAACATCAACACGCTCTCCGAATCTTTCGTTAACAAACGGAAGATTGGCGCTCGGGGTGGCGTATTTGAGGGCCAGGAACTTCCTGAAGAGCATCTCGTCGTCATGCGTGTATCTAGGAATGAGATTAAACTCTTTAAAATCTACATCATCCGTGATGGAATTGCTCAGCATTATGGCAAACGGATAGACCATTGTAATGCCGCCGAGTATCAGTATCGCGTACATCACCGCGAAGATAGCTATGATCCTGGGGCTTTTTCTTCCGACCATGTCTATTAAAGGCATTTTTACCCCCTATTCTTTGTTCGCGGACGTCTGGAATCTTACGTCCTTGAGCATATTGAGCTGGAAGATGGTGAAACCGACAAGAATGCTTCCCAGTATCCACGCTATCGCCGTGGCGTAGCCGAATTTTAAATAGACGAAGGCGTTGTAGAATACCTCAAGCCCCACAACATGCGTGGCGTAAGCAGGGCCGCCGCCGGTCATAAGCAGTATCCTTTCCGTCGCATAGAAGGAACCAATGAAGGCTCCCACAAAGTTCATAGTAACTATGACGCGAAGCGTCGGGAAGGTCACATTCCAGAGCTTCTTCCAGATGCCGGCGCCGTCAATGGCCGCTGATTCATAGAGCTCGTCAGGCACATTCTTAAGGGCGGCCAGGTAAAAAATACTGCCGCTGCCCACGCCCGCCCAGATTCCCGGGATAATCACGCAGAGCATGGCAAGGTTCGGGTCTCTAAGCCACATCTGCCTTTTAATGCCCACAAAATGTATTATGGTATTCAACAAGCCTGCCTGCGAAGGATCATAGAAGAGCTTCCAGAGCAGCAGCACGACTATTCCGCTGGTGATAGTCGGAAGATAAAATATGATTCTAAAGAGCAGGGAGCCTTTCGGTATCTCGTTCAAAAGAAGCGCAAGGAATATCGGAGCAAGGAATCCAAGCGACATTGAAAGCACGACATATAAAAGGGTATTACCCATTGCTTTCCAGAAGAGCCCGTCCCAAAGGACTTTCGCGAAGTTCTCCAGGCCAACGAACGAACCCGCGAAAGATTCAAAGAAGGGCCTGCTGTCCATTACCTTGTAATCCTGGAAGGCCATCAGCAGCCCTCTAAAGACCGGGAGATAACCCCAAAGCGTCACGGTTATTACCGCCACGCCCATAAAGAGCCACGCGTAAATATGAATACGCAAAGGAACCTTCCCGACCTTGGCTTCAACTTTTTTCTGGCCGACTATTCCCGAAAGAGTAGAAATAACTTTCACGGCTATAAAGATCAGCGAGGCGCCGACCAAGCAAAGGGCTATCATTATGATGAGCTTTCTCTTCTGCATCTCTTTCTCGGCGATAATGCCCAGCAGTTTTTCATTAGTGCTTGCGACCGCTTTGTCCAGTTCAGCCTTATAGTCAAGGTTGTCATTCTTTGGAAGCATGATCTTATCCATCAAAGGCGCGAGCTCAAAATAAATCCTGTCGCAGTTTTTGCCGAACGGCTCAGGGTGGGCGTATTCAAACGCTTTATCATTTGCCGCAACCCACTCGGGGTTAATCTCGTCAAGGATGGCGGTATAGCCGAATTTCTTGAGCCAGGTCGGATGAACGAACCTTCCGAGTCCCTCTTCAACAAATATCTGGGTGTAGATTCTGTAGGGTTCATCGCTGGCCATATACTTAATGTATTTAACAGCGGCTTTAATTGTGGCTTCCGCTTCGTCGGGCGGCAGCGTCTGCCGTATCTGGGCGTTCACGCCCATCATGGTCTGGTTGAATTCACCGCCTCCGACGCCATTCGGGCCTACCGGCAGCGGAGCAATTCCGTTAATATCAGGATTGGTTGTTGCAGGCATTGCCTGCAGTGAATCCAGGTAGTCAAAGCTCATACCAACTTTGTTCTGAGTCCATTTGGTGTAGTCATCTACGCAGACGACGCCCTTAGCCTTCTTGCCGCTCCGGGTAGTGTATTCCTCGTGAAATAACCTGCCGTAGAACTTCAGGGCTTCCACACCGTGCTCGTCATTGTAGCAGGCAATCCAGTTGCCGTTAGCGTCCTGTTTGACGACCTCTCCGCCTGCCTGGTAAATGAAGTTAAAGTATTTCCAGGCGGCTTCATCGCTCCTTCCGGTCAGCCAGCCGTACGTTCCTTCTTCAGGATCGCTCATCTTTTTGGCGTAATCAAGGAACTCTTCCCAGTTTTTGGGCGGCTTATTCGGATCAAGCCCGGCCCTTTTGAAGGCCACTTTGTTGTACCAAAGCGCCATGATATATGGCGTTCCGTACGGCACGGCATAGATATGCTCGCCCATATCAGGCGGGCCTTTCTGCACAATTGCTTTCCTGGTTTTCGGATTTATGCTGTCTTTGGTAGCCTGGTCAAGATAACTATCAAGCGGCAGGAAGAAACCTTCCTGAATGAAAGTTGTGGATTTTCTGAAGTTGACATACATAACATCAGGCGCTGTGCCGCCCGCGATTGACATCGTTACCGCGTCAAAAGCCATCTGGCCTTCAAGTTTTATTCCGGAGGCGGTCTTTACATCAATATCAGGGTTATCTCTTACAAACTTTTCGAAAATCAGCCTGTCTGCCCTCATCTTGGCTCCGCGGGCATCCTTGGGCGGAATACTCCAGAGTTTAAGCCGCGCTTTCTTCTTGGGCGCGGGAGCAGTTGACGCAGGATCCGCCGTTTGGGCGGACGCGGCTACAGCCACGCAGGCAGTCAGTGCCAGAACGATAACAAGCTTGCAGAGCCTGTTTAACATAAAACCTCCGTATCGTATATCTTTCATTCCCATTTAAGAGCATTCTTCTTCCAGGCGTAAATCAAACCCGCGAGAAGGATACCCAGAAAAACCAAAAGTTCCACAAAAGCCGCAGCGCCGAAAGACCGGAAAACAACGGCCCAGGGAAAAAGAAAGACGGCTTCAACGTCAAAAACCACAAAGAGCAGGGCAAAAACATAATAGCGCATGTTGAATTGAATCCACGCGCCTCCGACGGGTTCTTCCCCGCACTCATAGGTTTCGCATTTTTTTAGCGAAGGCCTTGAGGTCCTTACCAGATAGGCGGTAATGAGGCCGGCGGCAGTAAAGCCCAGCGCTATTACCACAAATATAAAAACCGCAAGATAGTCGTTCACCTACACACCCGCCATTTCAAGAATTTTAGGAACCTTGTCATCCCAGCCGAGAGGCATCATGTGGACGCCCTGGCACATGTTTTTCATATCCTTAATAAGGCGCGCCGAAATTTCAACGCCGGTCTGTCCGGACTTTGTCTTTTCCTTGTCCTTCTTGAGTTCCTCTATCAGAGAATCGGGAACGTGAATGCCGGCGACATTTTCGTTCATGAATTTCGCCATGCCCACAGTCTTCAGCACTACTATCCCCACATACACCGGAACGCCGAATTCCTTTACCCGTTTCATGAATTTCTCGAATTTTTCCGGCTCATAAACAGCCTGGGTCTGGAAAAACTCGACGCCCGCTTTTATCTTTTTTTCCATTTTAAAGAGCTGCGGATCAAGCGGCTCGGCGCAGGGTGAAACAACAGCGCCCTTGCAGAACTTTGGAGCCTCTCCGTCCAGCTTGTTGCCTGCAAGGTCAAACCCCTCTTCCAACCTCTTCACGCAATGGGCGAGAGAAACAGAATCAAGGTCAAAAACAGGCTTTGCGTCTTTATGATCACCGAGAACAATATGGTCACCTGTAAGGAGCAGAAGGTTCTCGATCCCGAACATCGCGGCGCTGAGCAGGTCTGCTTGCAGGGCAAGACGGTTCCTGTCCCTGCAGGTTATCTGGAACACCGGCTCAAAACCTTTATCCTTGAGCACTTTGCAGGCGGCAAGCCCGCCCATTCTCATAACCGAGGACTGGTTATCCGTGACATTTATAGCCGCGACCCTGCCGCGTATATATTCTGCTTCGTGGAGCATTTTGTCAAGGTTGATGCCTTTCGGCGGCCCAACCTCGGAGGTCACGACAAATTTGCCGAGCCTTGTAAGATCAGTTAACTTCATTTCTTCCTCCATACTGAAAATCTATCAATTACGCGGACTACGAAAAACGATTGCACGGATTAAATCTTTTACTAATCAGCGTAATCTCTTTTTGTAATCTGCGTAATCAGAGACTGCTTTTTTTGTAGTCCCTGATCTGAACCCCTTCCTTAAGCGCCTTATCGGAACCCTTCAGGGCATTCATCCTCTCGAAAATCCTCTGCCAACCGCAGGCCATATTTTTGTCGACCTCGCACTTTCCATCTTTGGCGCCGCCGCACTGCCCGTTTAGCAATCCTTTAGAACAGGCCGTGACCGGACAGATTCCGAAGGTCAGGCCCATCCGGCATTCGCCGCATTGCTCGCAATCGTGTTCTGAGGGAGTGAAACCCGGAAATCCCGGGACATAAAAAGTGTCGCTGCCGGAGACTATTTTTTTACCCGGAATCAGGCCCGCAAAAGTCTGAATGCCGACGCCGCAAGAGAAAATCAGCACAGTATCAGCGGCTTCAAGCTGTTCGCGGTAGATTTCCAGCCTGCGCTCCGTGAAATCCTCCCGGCACATGTAATCAAAAGTTACTTCAGACGCGAGGTTCGCGCCGGAGGATTTCAGTTCGTCTTTCAAACTGTTGAATTCTTCAACAGGGAAATAACTCTGCGAGCACCCCAAACAGGGAATTACCAGCACGCGCCCCGAAAGGACAGGGAGCAATTCCTCTTTTGTCTTTACTTTTGTAATGAGCATCTTATTTCTTTTTCTCCCTGATTGTTTTCTTTGCCTGCTTGATTATTTCAACAATGGAGGATTTCGCGGCGCAGATATTGTCGCAGCAGCCGCATTCTATGCAGTTCAGCACGCCGTGATTCTCCATTTCGGCGTATTTTCCCTGTTTCGCCAGCAGCACATAGAAAGTGGGTTTCAGCTCCATAGGACAGACTTCAACACAGCGCCCGCACTTTATGCAATCCGGCCCCGACTCTACTATGTCGTGTTTCTTTACAACAACTATCCCGCTCGTTCCTTTAATTACCGGAGCTTCAAGGTCCTGTTGAATAACTCCCATCATCGGACCGCCGGTCTTTAAAACTTCATCGCTCCTGAGGCTGATGCCGCAAAACTTAACTATCTCTTTCAGCTGCGTGCCTACAAGGACTTCAAAATTGCCTTTCTTGGGAACCGTCTCTCCAGATACCGTCAACACGCGGCGGATAAGGGGCATTCCATTATAGACGGCATCCCATACCGCGTAAGCAGTGCCGACATTATTTACAATTACTCCCACATCTAGCGGCAGGCCGCCAAGCGGGACATCGCGTTTCAGAACGCGCTTGATGAGCATTCTTTCCGCGCCCTGCGGGTATTTTGTTTTTACCGTTTCAACCGTTATAGAAGAATCACCCGTCAGAAGCGCCTTGAGTTTTTCCGCGGCGGCGGGCTTATTGTCTTCGACGGCTATTATGCCCTTTAACACCCCTGCAGCTTTCATTATCAAACGGAGCCCGAGAATAAGTTCCTCCGGGCGTTCCAGCATAACACGGTAATCCGCGTTAAGCAGCGGCTCGCACTCGCAGCCGTTTATAAGAACAGTATCGACCGGCTTCGGTGATTTTAATTTAACCGCTGTCGGGAAACCCGCTCCGCCCATTCCGACAATCCCTTTGTCCTTGATAATTTCCGCTATTTTTTCTTTCGCAAGCGAATCAACCGTACCCGCCGGCTTTACTGAAACGTCGAGTTCCTGTTTTCTGTCTGATTTAATTACAACGGAAAGTACGGGAGCAGAAAGGACAGCATGCTTCTTTGGAGCTATTTCAATGACCTCTCCGCTGACGCTGGAATGCACCGGCGCGGTAATCGGGGATTTGGCTGTCTCCCCTATTTTCTGCCCTTTCTTTACTTTGTCGCCCTTCTTGACCAGCGGCTCGCAGGCAAGCCCGGCGTGCTGGGAGAGCGGGATTATAACTATATCCTGTTCCGGGAAAACTTCTATGGGAATGTCAAAAGTGAGTTCCTTGAGTTCTACGGGATAAAGCCCTCCATAGAAACCTTCAGACCTTTTTGCCCTTATAAGTTTCACGTATTCGTCAACAAGTTTAAAATTGTTGCGGCGGTAATTCCTGAGCTTAGGCGTTTCGTCGATAAAGTTTTTCGTCCTGCCCTGCTTCTCAAGCCTGTTATAGATAAGTTCCCAGGCGCACTCGCGGTGCTTTCCGACTTCGCACTTCCCGTTCTTGGCGCCGCCGCAAGGGCCGTTTACGAGCCCCTTTGAGCAATCAACCACCGGGCAGATACCGCCCGTTGAGGTCAGAAAACATTCACCGCAGGCGCCGCATTTCTCGGCTGAGAGCGTGACTCCGTGGAAGCCGTTCTGCCATACTGAATCGGCTGCGGGAAGCACCTGCTTGTTTACAAGCTGTGAAACTGTCTGAATGCCCAAGCCACAGGCGATTACCAGCACTGCGCCGGAGTTTTCAATCTCATTTTTGTATTTGTTCAGGATCTTTTCGGTAAGGTACTGATTGCAGAGGTAATCAACGGGAATGTAACCGGAAACGGTCTTGCCCGCGGACTTAACAATCTCGGCGGCTTCCTGGTACTCGGGCTCGGCAATGGAAACAAATTCCTTGAAGCACTTGTTGCAGGAAAGAACAAGAATGTTCTCCTTGCCGGAAACCAGTTCCTTCAGTTCCTTCGCCGGTTTAAGCTTATATTTTGTAAAATCCTCTTTGAGCATTCCCTTTTTCCCGTCCTTAATCATCCAACCCTGTACCACTCACTTCGTTCGGGTACGGGGCACGCCCTCTAACCTTCCAACCATCCGCTCTTCCGGCTCCGCCGACCGTTCTGCGGATTACTAATTGCTTATTACTGATTGCTAATTACAAGCCAAGGGTTATGTGTTTCCATACAACGTCTGAGCCTCCGAGCATGCGACCCTCTGAGCCTCAGTATTTTTTGTATTCCGCCGCCTCTTTAAACCTTACCCCGGGATTCTTCCCGTATTCAATGACCACATCGCGCCCGCCATTCATTATTGAAAGGCGCCCGGCTTCCATTACCAGTTCATTATAGAAACTGTTTGCGGGAGTGGCGATAATTCCTTCCGTGTCTATCTCTTTAATGGCTTTCTGCCTTTGCGCAAGGCCTCCCGCCGCATTCACCCTGTTCGTTGAGTTTACAATCGCTTCTATTGATCTGTAGCCGTAACCGACCGGCGTGAGGCCGGTTCCGCCTCTGTAAACGAACTGGAAATAATCCGGGTTCGGCTCGGTATAGATGGTGTCTCCCGGATCCGTCCCTTTCTCAACAAGAGAATGTTTGACGCCTCTGAACTGATCGGAGTGGGCAATGACCCCTCCGTCTCCGTTGCACTTGGTGTAAAGCACGATACCCTGGGAATTGCCACCGGGAGCGTTATCCGGGTAGCTCAGTGAATTTTGAACGTTCAACACTGCACCGTTGTTCCAGACCACCCTGCCGTCCGTCCAGAGGAAACCGTCGTTGCCGTTCGGATATTTATCGGGAATCCCGA
>Ga0209083_1002127_pt1 | contig 19634 bp, 16 predicted proteins | sample AM7aDNAmetaG_FD_184132 | JGI IMG/M metagenome (GOLD analysis project Ga0209083, IMG submission 184132) | Freshwater microbial communities from Finland to study Microbial Dark Matter (Phase II) - AM7a DNA metaG (SPAdes) (version 3) | ecosystem: Environmental > Aquatic > Freshwater > Lake ...
TCATGCCAGACTACGTCTGGCATAGCAGAATAAGCCACAGCTCCGCTGTGTCTTGTTCTGATAGGTAGGATATTATTCATGCCAGACTACGTCTGGCATAGCAGAATAAGCCACAGCTCCGCTGTGTCTTGTTCTGATAGGTAGGATATTATTCATGCCAGACTACGTCTGGCATAGCAGAATAACGTTCATAACGTAAGGCTAAGTCAGCACGGTTTGCTTTACGTTACAAACGTTAAGAACGTTTCGAACGTTAAAAACATTCACTGCTCAATACACGGCTTTTATGTTTTCGTTATAAACGTTAAGAACGTTACAAACGTTAAAAACGATAACTGCTCAATACAGCGGATTTAATGTTTACGTTATAAACGTTAAGAACGTTACAAACGTTAAGAACGATAACTGCTCAATACACGGCTTTTATGTTTTCGTTATAAACGTTAAGAACGTTACGAACGTTAGAAACCCCCTGCATTTTCTTTTCTTATTGCAAAGAACCCCTTTTACCCATATAATTGCTGTATGAATCCCCGGCCCTATATATTATCTCTTCTTTCCGGTATCCTGCTTTTCCTTAGTTTTCCAAATGTTTTAGACCCTGTTTTTCCGGCCTGGTCGGGTTATCTTGCTTGGGTCGCGTTGATCCCCTTGTTTTTCGCCATAAACAAACAGACTTTTCCGAGGGCCCTGCTTTTGGGGTTTATCACAGGATTTATTTTCTTCGCGGGACTCCTCTACTGGGTACTTTATATCAAAGAACTCGGCCTTCTTGCCTGGCCGCTCTGGCTGTTCCTGTCCTGCTATCTTGCGCTCTATGTCGCGCTCTTCGCTTCGCTTCTCAGGTTCGCTCCGCTTTTGGCGGCGCCGTTCCTCTGGGTTGTTTTTGAATACCTGCGCGGAATTTTGCTCACAGGCTTTCCGTGGGGCCTGCTCGGCTACTCTCAGTACAAACTCGCGCCGCTTCTACAACTGGCCTCCCTTACCGGCGTTTACGGAGTCTCTTTCGTTGTCGTTCTTGTGAACGCGGGGATAGCTTCATTCTTGATAAAAATAAAGGAAGGCAAAGCAGCGTTTCTCGGGCCGGTTCTTGCCGCGCTCGCGCTCATTGCTGTCTTCACCTATGGGTTGGTTGAGCTCAACGGCATGGAGGCCAAACTCCCGCTCAAACCAGGGGTGAAACAGGATTCGGTCTCGGTCTGCGTCCTTCAGGGAAATATTTTGCAGGACGTAAAATGGGATGAAAAGTTCACGGAAGAAAACTTCAACACTTACAAAAAACTCGCCCTCTCAAACAAAACACAGGTTGACCTGTATCTCTGGCCGGAGAGCGCCTCTGCCGTTTTTCTGCGCTCGGAAAAGAAATACTCAGCCCTAGTCTCTGATATAGCAAAAGCAACAGACGCGCCTCAGTTTGTGGGAACTCCGGACGCTGTCTTCAACAAAGCCGGGCTTGACAAACTCTACGTTGCCGCTTTTCTCTATGACAGGCAGGGCAGTTTTACGGGAGCGTATAACAAGACGCACCTTGTCCCGTTCGGGGAGTACATACCGCTGAGGGAAGTCCTGAAAGGTTTCAGTAAACTGGAGTACGGGGTCACAGATTACACGCCCGGTTCCGGGACGACAATCTTTACAGCGGGAAAGCGGTTCTCTCCGCTCATCTGTTATGAGGTAATCTTTCCGGATATAGCGAGAGAGAGGGCGAACGGTGGGGCGGAGTACCTGGTAAACATCACCAACGACTCCTGGTATCAGAGTTCTGCTATGCCGTATCAGCACTTTTCAATGCTTGCTTTCAGGGCGGTTGAAACGCGTCTCAACATTGCGAGGGCCGCAAATACCGGGATCTCCGGTTATGTGAACTACAAAGGAGAAATAGCCGCGGCTACCCAAATATTTGAAAAGACGAAACTCAGCTTCGCTATGCCGGTAATTCCAAAAAGAAGCACGCTCTATATGCGCATAGGCGACATATTTGTGTGCTTTTGCGCGGTTCTCGGGCTTGCCTCTTTTTTTGTAAAGAGAAAGGTGTCTCATGTCTGAGGCCTTGAAAATACTCTTCGTGGCTTCAGAAGCAGTTCCCTTTGCCAAGACGGGCGGGCTTGCGGATGTCGCCGGTTCCCTCCCGAAAGCGCTCTTTCTGATGGGGCACGATGTCCGCCTCGCCATTCCGAAGTACGGTATCATTGAAGACAAAACTTATAATCTGAGAATCCGCGGTGAACTCTCCTGCGGCGGAACCCTCAAGACCTGCCTGCTCCCGGGTACCGCCATTACCGCTATGTTCATGGAGAATGAAAAGTACTTCGGACGCTGGGGCTTTTACGGAGAGAACGGCGTGGATTACCCTGATAACGCCGAGCGCTTCCTTTATTTTAATAACGCGGTGCTTTCCGCTTGCGAGAAACTGGAGTGGATTCCGGATGTGATTCACTGCAACGACTGGCAGTCCTCTTTGATTCCGCTTTTCCTGAAACTCGGGCGCTTTCCCTCGCTCGAAAAATGCGCAACAATTGTCACCATTCACAATATCGCGTACCAGGGTTTTTTTGAGAAGGCTTTTATGGAGGCTGCAGGACTGCCCCGGGAACTCTACACGCCTGAAAAACTGGAATATTGGAACGGCTTCAGTTTCCTTAAGGCCGGGCTGCTCTACGGGGATGTTATAACAACCGTCAGCGAAAAATACGCCGCGGAGATACTGGAAAGCGGAGAATATGGAAGGGGTATGGAAGGGGTTCTTCGTGATAGAGAGCAGGACCTGCACGGTATCTTAAACGGGATAGATTATGAGCAGTGGGACCCCTTCACAGACAGGTTCCTCGCAAAAAACTACAATCTGGAAACGATTGAGCGCAAGCAGGCGAACAAGAGAGAGGCGGTCCGGGACTTAAAACTTGAAGCCGGAGAAAAGACGCCTCTTATTTCAATGGTCTCACGGCTCGACGAGCAGAAAGGTCTTGATATCCTCCTGGAAGCAATGGACGGCTTGATGCAGCTTGACCTAAACATAGTTCTTCTCGGGGTCGGGGACCGGAAGTTTTATCCCGCCCTGCAGGCGGCCGGGGAAAAATACAGCGGCAAGCTCTCGGTCAATCTCAGATTTGACAATCCGCTCGGGCACTTACTCTATGGCGGTTCTGACATGTTCCTGATGCCCTCGCATTTTGAACCCTGCGGGCTCTCACAATTGATATCTTTCAAGTACGGGGTCATTCCGATTGCGCGCGCGACGGGCGGGCTTTACGATACGGTCGCAAACTTCAGACCGGAGACAGGCCGAGGGAATGGTTTTACCTTTGAGCCCTCCTCGCCGGATGCTCTTCTTGAAGCTGTAACACGGGCTGTCTTAACCTATGCCGATAAAAAGGCCTGGTCGCGGCTGCTGCACACCGCTATGACTGCGGATTTTTCCTGGGAGAAGTCCGCGAGGAAGTACTCCGAGCTCTACGAGTTCGCGGTCAGGCGTCCGCGCGAGAGGGTTCTATGAGAAGGCCAGCAGAGACGAGTACAGCCGTCTTCTTCCTGCTTCCGGCTTTCGCCGTCATCTTTCTCTTTCATGTAATCCCTGCGATTTATGCCTGGTATATAAGCTTCTTCAAGTTCGACAACCTGTCCCCTATGATTTTTACGGGGTTTTCAAACTACGCGAGACTGCTTAGGGATGAAATGTTTTGGAAGGCGCTCTTTAATACCTTCTATTTTGCGCTTGGCACCATCCCCCTCAGCATACTCATCTCAGTCTTCATCGCGGTACTCCTAAATCAGAAAATACGCGGGCTTTCGTTCTTCCGCACAGCTTACTTTCTGCCTGTCATAACCTCTATGAACGCTGTCGCGATGGTCTGGCTCTGGATCTTCCAGCCGGATATCGGGCTCTTGAATTATCTTCTCGGTTTCTTCGGCGTTTCCAGGATAAACTGGTTGATGGATCCTGTCTGGGCGATGCCGGCGGTAATTATGGTCAGCATCTGGAAGAACATCGGCTACAATATAATAATATTCCTCGTCGGGCTTCAGTCAATTCCCGGCGAGTATTACGAGGCGGCTCAGCTGGACGGGGCCGGAGAAGTGCAGACCTTCAGGAACGTTACCTGGCCTCTTTTAATGCCGACCATCTTCTTCGTGACGCTTATCTCGCTTATCAACTCGTTCCATACTTTTACACAAATTTACATGCTGACGCCGGACGGAGGGCCGCTCAAATCAACATCCGTAATAGTCTTTTACCTTTACGAGAACGCCTTCAAGAACTTTGATATGGGCTACGCAAGCGCAATCTCGTTCGTGGTATTTCTGATAACCTTTATTTTGACTGTGTTGCAAAACAAGTTCTGGGGACGAAACATCCATTACGGCAATTGATCAGGGTTGTGGGCAGAGGACGGAAGACAGAGGACAGAATAGGGAGACTATGAAAAGATTTCTAACATACGCGATTCTGATAATTGGCGCCATTATAATGTTATTACCGTTCTATTGGATGGTCTCCACTTCCTTTAAGGCGCCGCAGGAAGTGCTTTCAGTGCCGCCTAAGTGGTTCCCGTCAGCTTTAAATTTCAGCAACTACCTTAACGCGATGAAATCGGCGCCGTTCGGGATGTTCTTCTTTAACAGCGTTTTGGTGGCGCTGATAAACACGGCGCTCCAGATAATCACCGCTGCGCTGGCCGGCTATGCTTTCGCCAGATTGGATTTCAGGTTCAAGAATGCGCTCTTCCTGTTTTTTCTCGGGACAATGATGATACCGATGGAGGTTATTCTGGTCCCGAATTATATGCTTCTAAAGTACCTCGGTATGCACAACACCTATTTTGCCCTGATCATTCCCTGGGCGGCTTCGGTCTTCGGAATCTTCCTGGTGCGGCAGTTTGTGCTCTCGCTTCCCAAGGAGCTTTTTGAGTCGGCCGAGATTGACGGCTGCACCCACTGGCAGATACTCTGGAAGATAGTCTTCCCGTCTGCAAAACCGGTCTTTATAAGCGTGGGAATCTTCTCTCTAATTGGCAGCTGGAACTCTTTTCTGTGGCCCCTTATAATGACAGACAGCGAGTCAATGCGCACCATTCCGGTAGGTCTGGCCTATTTTACTGCGGAATTTTCCACAAGATACCATTTGATGATGGCCGCGGCAGTCCTTTCAATACTTCCGATAATTTTGATCTATTTCTTCGCCCAGAAGCAGTTTGTGGAAGGGATAGCGACAAGTGGGATTAAGAATTAAAACAAAGTCAAAAGTTTGTAACGTTCATAAGGTTTATAACGTTTATAACGTTTATAACGCAAGGCAAAGGCAGCAGGGTTTGCTTTACGTTATAAACGTTACGAACGTAAAACAAGATCAATTGCAAGAACATTTCGCGTCATAAGGGTTTAGTTTTACGTTACAAACGTTATGAACGTTAAGAACGTTATAAACGAAATAAGTTTAAGTTTTAGTTTATCTTTCAGATGCCGGAGAAAACCTCACCCTTTAGGGTGAGGATGAATCCGGCATGAATAATATTAACACACCTATAAAGAGAAACTCCGGCCTTCAGGCCGCAGAGTTTCATTTTTGGTAACTCGGAGACAGCATGAAAAATATGTTTGTATTTCTCACAGGGATACTATTTTGCATATGCTCCGGTTTGGAGTCTAAGGCTCTTGTTGAACCCTATCTCTATGATATGACGGACACGGGTGTACAGTTTCGCGCTGTAGGAAGCGGGGCAAAGGATCTCTTAAAAGTAAAAGTGAAAGGCAACAGGGAATATATCTGCGAGAATCCTGTCGAAATAGCGCCGAAGAAGTATCTGTATTCTGTCGAGTTTGTGGGTCTTTCCCCTTCAACGGCATACACTTACTCTTTTTCGTTTGGGAAGCAAGAACTCTCAGGACTGTCTTTCAAGACAGCTCCAAAAACATTTGAACCCAAAGAGATAAAATTCGTTGTTTGGGGAGACACCCAGACGCTGGTAATGAACACCAAGGCTGCCGATAGTATTGCGGCCCTAAAGCCTGATTTCCTGCTTCACGTGGGAGATCTTGTTAGGGGTGATGGCCGTATCTGGAAAGAATGGCCCGATTATTTTTTTAATCCTGCCCGGGCGCTTCTCGGGAGCGCTCCGGTATTTCCTGTCCCGGGCAACCATGAGCAGGGGGTAGAACTCTTTTCGCAGCTTTTCCCCGCTCCGAAATCATCCTCAAAGCACGCCGCTAACGGCTACTATTCCTTTGATTATGGGAATGCTCACTTTGTGTCAGTCCATGTCTGGTACGGCGCGCCCGGGGCGAGAGAAAAATCTCCGGTTCTGTACAATGCGAACAAGAACGGGCGAGATGATGTCTCTGAATTGAAGGCGATGCTTGCCGAGGATGCGGCTTCACCTGTTACCAAGGCGCAGATGTGGAAGTTCCTGTACATTCATATTCCCCCGGACGTTAAGGATGGACCTGAAAGCATGAGGAAGACCTGGCTGGAAATCCTGCCGCTCCTTAAAACTTATGGTTTTGATATGGCCTTTTTTGGACACAAGCATATCTTCGCAGATACCCGGGAGCTGATAGTTGACGGAGAGGACTCAGGCATGAAAGGTATGACTGTAGGCCTTTACTGGTCTGAAAAAGAGGATTGGGATCTTAAGACCGCGCCCACGGACGTAGTGTGCGTCCCGAGTTTTGCCCTGGTGACCTTGAACAAAAACGGGAAGAAGGAGTCTGTCGTCCAACCTTATGTTTGGGATAGAGTACAGGTAGAATTTACTCCTTCGGTAAAAGAGACAGTTTTAACCCGCTGACAGCCGCATGTAAAGTCTTCGAAAGCCGGTTATACCCGGCCGTTTGACCCTTGTCTTTGCCTCCCATATAAGTTATAATTTTTAATGTAATGCGGAGGTAAAATGAAGAAATTACTGGCAGTTTTGGCTGGCATAATATTCCTTTCGGGGTGCGGTTCAACCGGAAAGAGCACGGTAACCTTCTGGCATGCGATGAATAATCCAAAGGATAAGGCTCTCAAGGCTCTGATAGCGGATTTCGAAGCCAAAAATCCGGATATAAAGATTGACGCCCAGTATGTCGGCAATTACAACATATTACTTCAGAAACTTCTCGCCTCGGCCGGTTCCGGGAATCCGCCAGACATCTCGCAGGTCTATGAGAACTGGACTACAAGGTTCAAGGACGCGGGAATGCTTGTTCCTGTTGCCGACTTGATAAAAGAAGACCCGTCGTTCACTAAAGAAGATATGAAGGATATGTTTCCTATTTTCATCAAGAACAACAGTTATGATAATAAGCTCTGGACGATGCCTTTCAATAAGAGCATTTATGTTTTCTATTATAATTCGTCCCTCTTTAAGCAGGCCGGCGTAAAACCGCCCTATGACATGACGGAGTTTCGCGATATCGTAAGGGCTCTCACGAAGAAGGACAAGCAGGGGAACGTGACACAGTACGGTTTCGGCTTCAGGGCAAACATTGATATTTTTGAAGTCCTGCTCTACGCGCAGAAGGGTAGGTTCTTTGACGAAAAGGAAACCAAGTCGCTTTTCAACGGCCCGGAAGGCATTGAAGCCTTGAGCCTGCTCTGTGAACTGGGCAACAAAGAGAAGACTGCGTTCTACACCAAGGACTACCTGGACAATGATTTCGCTTCCGGCAGGGTCGCTTCGTTCGTAGCAACCACGCCGCGCCTTTCCGAGCTTCAGCAGAACATATCATTTAAAATAGGCCTGGCGAAACTGCCGGTCTGGAAGACCCTCGCTCCGCCTATAGCCGGCACCAATATCGCGGTCTTTAAGAAGGCAAACGCGACTGCGGAAAAGAGAATGGCCTGCTGGAAGTTTATTAAGTTCCTCTCTTCGACAGAAGGCACTTCCAAGTGGTCTGCGGGAACGTCCTATCTGCCCGTGAGGAGATCCGCGCTCAAGACCGAGACTATGCTGCAGTACTTTAACGAACAGCCGCTCTTTATGACCGGCATCAATGAGCTTGATTTCGCTGTTGTTGATCCCAGAAACAGGAATTGGCAGGCGGTAAGGGATCTGATTGATCAGGCTTTGGAGAAGGCGCTTTTGAAGAAATCCACGCCCAAAGAAGCGCTGGATGAAGCTGCGGCAAAGGTGAACGTCCTGCTCGGCAAGACCGAATAGAAAGTTCTAACGGAGGAAGGATGAGGTTATCAATATTCTTGACTGCTATTTTAGGCGCGTGTATCCTCGTTTCCGCTTGCAGTAAGAAAGTAGAAGAGTACACCGTTAAAAAAATGGACCTGGATTACAATATCCTTGCCAACTGCACCGTGGCTTATCCCGACCCTTACGATATTACCGCCGCCTCGGCCGGCGAAGTGAAAAGTATCGGGGCCGAAGAGGGCGGAATCGTTAAAAAGGGGGAGGCGCTAATCGGTCTTGACGATTTCAACGAGCAGCAGGCGCTTTCCATCAGCAAGGCAAACCTGACTGACACCGAGATTCGCCTGAAGAACGCCAAAGAAGAAGATCTTCCCGCTATGCAGGAACAGCTAAAATCGGATAAAGTCGCGCTTGACGACGCACAGCGGAATTTTGACCGCTCAACCGAGCTGGCGAAAACCGAGACCATTACCAGAGCGGAACTTGAGCAGGCGGAGAACAAGTTTAAGACCGCCGATTCCAAATATAAACAGACAAAACTGCGCGTTGATTCTTACGCCAAGACCGGACAGGAGGCCTCGCTCAACAACCAGCTCGCGCTCCTTAAGGCTAAAGTTGAGATAGACCGCAAGAACCTTGAGGACAGACACATCACCGCGCCCTATGACTGTCTGGTTGTTAAGATAAACACTAAAGGCGGGGAGAAGGTTAAGTCCGGCGCGGTCCTGATGACAGTGATAGAGAAGAAGGATTGGGTTTTGGAGACGGATGTCGACCAGAAGGAGTTGCCGTACCTGAAACTCGGGTTGAAGGCGGATATACTTTTCGACGCCTATCCGTCGGAGAAGGTGAAGGCCGAGATAAACTTCGTCTGCGCTTCCATAGATATGTCAAAGGGCACCTGCAGCCTGAAACTGGTCATCAAAGACAGGAAGGCGTTCATAAAACACGGAATGACCGGCAACGCCGAGATACGCGCGGCTTCATTTAGGGAGGTTCTCGCGGTGCCTTCAAGATTTATTGGCAGGGAAGGCAGGGACCTTTTCTGTTTCATCAAAGAAAAGGAGGGCGTTAAGAAGTCCTCTGTTTTCGCAAAGCAGGTCGGAGAGAAGTTCTACATCGCGGACAACATTCCCGAAGGCACTGTGCTGGTTAGTAAATAAATCGGAAATGATTACACTGATTACGAAAACAAATTCCGCAGATTAGATTTTGATTTAATCTGCGTAATCGTATTTACTGAATCTGTGTAATCAATGAGTTTTTAGAAGGAGCCCGATGTTCAGAAGCTACGAATGGATGATAGCCCTGCGCTTCCTAAAGAAAGGAAAGGGGCAGACGGTCCTCATAATCCTCGGCATTGCCATGGGCGTGGCGGTTCAGTTCTTCCTTTCCTCTCTGATGTCCGGGCTTCAGACAAGCCTTGTGGACAGGACTGTGGGCGCGGCGCCTCATATAACCGTGCTTCCCGCGGACTCGCTGCCAGGCTATGTTTCCGGCGCGCAAAAGGCCTCAAGCGACAGTAGAAATCCTATTTATTCGGAAAAGACAGAGATCCTCTCCTGGCAGCAATACCCTGAAGACCTTAAAAAAGATGGCGCGATAAAGTCCATCTCCCCGGCCGTCAACGGCTCCGGTTTCATTGAAAGAGGAGGGGTCACGGTACCCGTTATTCTCAAGGGCGTTACCGACGAAGGGCTAAAACTCTACAAGATTCCGGGAAATATTATTGCAGGCAAAGCCGAACTTTCCGGAGATTCGGCACTCTTTGGCAAAAAGATAGCTGACAGGCTCTCGCTTTCTGCGGGAGACAAGTTAAATCTGAAGAACGAGAGGGGCGAGCAGATCTTTGTGCAGGTGAACGGGGTCTTTGACATTGGCTCCGAAGCGGGCAACGGGTTGGTCTTTCTTTCACTTGACCGGGCGAGAAGTTTTCTACGCGTGGGCGGAGTCTCTTCAATAGAAGTGCAGGTCGTGGATGTTTTTGCCGCGGATAAGATCGCGAAGCGTTATGCCAAGGGCTATACCCGGGTTAAGTTCGAGTCCTGGCAGTCGAAGAACCGGGAATTGCTGCAGGCGCTCAGCGCGCAGAGCTCTTCAACGAACACAATCCTCTTTTTTGTAATAATATCAATCTCGCTCGGGATAGCGAGCGTGCTCGGCATCGCCGCGGTCCAGAAGCAGCGGCAACTGGGAATACTGAAAGCGATGGGCACCTCTAATGTCAGCGCGGCTAAAATCTTTATCTACCAGGGCTTTGCCCTCGGACTGCTCGGTTCGTTCCTAGGAGTGCTTGCGGGGCTTGCCCTCGGCTATATGTTTGTTAACTTTGCGGGAGTGAATTTTGGCTTTGATTTCTCCGCGGGAATGATAATCACGCCGGTAATTCTCGCCTGCCTTGCGTCAACCCTGGCCTCTCTTATTCCGGCAAGAAAGGCTGCCGGACTCTCCCCGATAGAGGTGATAAGAAATGGTTGATAATGTCATCTCCGCAAAAAATATCAACAAAGTCTACGGCTCCGGCAAAATAAAGGCGCAGGTACTCTTCGATATCAATCTTGATGTTGAGCGCAACAGTTTTACGGCTCTCATCGGGCCTTCCGGCTCTGGAAAAAGCACGCTCCTTAACTGTCTGGCCTTACTTGATCCTCCTACTTCCGGTTCTATCGTAATAGACGGAAAGGAACAGGCCGGCAAGGATGTCAATTCTCTCTCAAAATTCAGAAATGACCGCATCGGTTTTGTCTTTCAGTTTCATTATCTTTTGCCGGAGTTCACCGCTCTGGAGAATATTTTGATTCCCTACAATATCAGGCACGGCAAAGCGCCCGCAAATATCGTAAAGGAAGCCGAGCGTTTGATGGAAAGGATAGGAATTCTCGGGGAAAAGCACAAGTACCAGGGGGAAATGTCGGGAGGTCAGCAGCAGAGGGTTTCAATAGCCAGGGCGTTAATAAACAAGCCGGCCCTTATATTTGCCGATGAACCCACGGGAAATCTTGATACGGAGACAGGCGGGGCGGTGCTCTCGCTCATGAAGGAAATCAATGCCGAGAATAACAGTGCGCTTGTAATGGTTACTCACGATCGCGATATCGCGCTCCAATCAGATAGGGTTGTGGAGCTTGTAAACGGCAGAATATGGCGGTCGATAAATCTAAAAACAGCAGGTTTCCAGGGAGCGGAGAAACAGCTTGAGAACCGTTCCTGCTATACTTAATAGATTTTATCCGATTTGAATAAATACAATTGACTAAAAATTCCTAATATTGTAAAATCTTAACATATCCGTAAGGGCTAACCCGGAGCAATCCGGGCTCGCAAAGCTATGGGTCTATAAAGTCGCCTGGTTTCCGGGCGTTCAGGTATCTTACTGACTGCGTTTTTTTTTGCGTAGACCGCCTGGCAGCAGGTATTGTTTGTTATGGCGGTTTATTTTTCATATGGTTATTTGTTTTGGCTAAAAGGGGCAAAATGGAAAAGCTTCGGCTGGGTGAAATATTAGTCAAAGAAAAAATTATTACACCGGTCCAGCTTGAAAAAGCCCTTGCCGAACAAAAGGCGAGCGGTAAGAGGATAGGACATGCCCTGCTTGACCTCGGTTATATCACCGAAGACAAACTCTTAAACGCTCTAGGCAACCAGCTTGACGTTGACACCATCAATTTAAACGATGCTCTAATTCCTGCAGAAGTGGTAAAACTGGTTCCGGAAGATATTTGCAGGCGCTACAAAGTCCTTCCCTACGCCGTTTCCGACAACATTATCTCGCTCGCAATGGTAGACCCGCTTGATTACCGCGTTATTAACGACGTAAAATTTCTCGTCCATAAAGATATCAAGCCCATGCTTGCATCTGAAAAGGCGATAAACAAAGCCATAAGCAAGTCCTACGGGCTGCCCGATGAGATGCGCGATATGGTCAAGCAGATAGACAACAAGCTGCTCGACGACGATACTATAGAGAAAGAAGCCGCCAAGGCGGCGGAAGCGTCTGACGACGCACCCATTATCAAGATAGTCGATCTCATTATAATTAACGCGGTTAAGGAAAGAGCGACAGATATACATCTTGAACCGTTCGAAAAAACCATGAGGATCAGGTATAGGAAAGACGGAATTCTGCGCGAAGTGGCCGCGCCGCCGTTCCAGCTCTACAACTCTATTATCTCCCGCGTAAAGATCATGGGCAAACTTGACATAGCCGAGAACAGAATTCCGCAGGACGGCCGTATCAGCAAAAAGATCTCCGGGCGCGATATTGACTTCCGTGTTTCAATCATTCCCAACCAATTCGGCGAGCGCTGCGTTATGAGAATTCTTGACCGCGGCGCAACCGTACTTGACCTTGAGAAACTCGGTCTAAACGGCGACGACCTGGCTCATTTTGATGAGGCTATCAATAAGCCTTTCGGAATGATACTTATCTCGGGGCCTACCGGTTCCGGAAAAACCACTACTCTTTACGCCGCGCTTAACAGAATCTACAACACCGGCGACAACATCCTCACGATCGAAGACCCCATTGAATATTCCTTCTTCGGCATTGGTCAGCTGGAGGTTAAAGAAGAAATTGGTCTTACTTTCGCGAAAGCCCTGAGGTCCTTCCTTAGGCACGATCCGGACATTATTCTTCTCGGAGAAATGCGCGACTTTGAAACGGCGGATATTTCCATCCGCGCGGCGCTTACCGGGCACTTGGTCTTCTCCACCATTCACACGAACGATGCTCCAAGTTCAGTCACCAGGCTTATCGACATGGGGATAGAGCCCTTCCTTATTAACTCCTGCCTCGTGATGGTAATGGCTCAGCGTCTTGTTAGAAGGGCGTGTGAGCACTGTCGTCAGGAATTTATAATGAGCCCTGAACAGCAGCTTGCGACCTTCGCGCAGGTGCTTTCGAAGCAGCCCATGACATTCTATAAGACCACCGGTTGCGAGATCTGCTACAACACAGGTTATCGCGGCAGGACCGGCATTCATGAGATCATGATGATGAATAATGAAATACGCACAATGGTCGCGCAGAAAGCGCAGCCGCACGAAATAAAGGCCGCCGCGGTAAAGGGCGGAATGAAGACGCTGTTCAGCAGCGGTATTGAACTTGCGCTTAAAGGCATCACGACAATAGACGAGATTATTAAGGTAGCCGGCACATCTTAAGGCCGGTTTTAGAAAAACAGCAGGGGGTGGGTAATGCCTAATTTTTCATACACATGCATTGACGCGGATGGCAATGATTTTAAGGGCGTCATAGAAGCCGATTCCAAGGAAGCCGCGGTACAAAAACTCCAAAACCAGAAACTTATGGTTACCGGTTGTAGGAAAGAGTTCCCCTTTGCGAAATATTTCAAGGGCGGAAACATCGGCGGCGCGAAGGTCAGCCGGGAAGATGTCCTGCTCTTTTCCAGGCAGTTGTCAACGCTGGTTAAGGCGAGGATCAGCTTGGAACAGTGCCTTGATGTTATGGTAAACCAAACTCAAAATCCCGAGTTCCAGAGAGTCATCAAGGAGATAAGGGCGGATGTAGTTTCCGGCACACCGCTCTCTGCCGCGATGGGCAAGCACCCGAAAGTATTCGGTTCTCTTTTCGTCGGAATGGTGAAGGCGGGAGAAGTTTCCGGTAAACTTCCTGAGATCCTTATTCGCACCGCAAAATATCTTGACCGCTCGGCGAGGTTGCGTTCAAAGTTGGTCTCGGCTATGGTCTATCCGTGCCTGGTTATCGGCGTCGGTTTTGTCATCGTGATCTTCCTTATGTGGAAGGTTATTCCTATGTTCGAGCAGATGTACTCAAAGATGGGCAGCAACCTGCCGCCCATCACCAAGGTAATGATCTTTACGAGCCGCGAAATATTCGGCAAATGGATATTTGCTATGCCCTGGCTCTTTATCTGGATAATAGCTATAGTGGGAGGAGTTTACTGGTTTCAGAACGCTCTTAAACAGGACAAATTCAGGATGTGGTTCGATATCCAGCTGCTGAGGGCGCCTGCGCTTGGCGAGTATCTTTCCAAGGTTATCTTTGCCAGGTTCTCGCAGACTCTGGGCATTCTGGTCAGCAACGGGGTTCCGATACTTGAGGCCATGGAACTGGTCGCCAAGACTGTTTCCAGCAAGCCCGTTGAGGCTGCAGTATTGGAATCACGCGACAAGATCAAGGAAGGTGAAAAAATAGCCGATACCTTTAGAAAGAGCAAGTTCTTCCCGCCTCTGGTGGTCTCAATGGTAAGCGTGGGTGAGCAGACGGGAAAACTCGGAGAGGTTCTCGAGCAGATTTCCGAGTTCTACGAGGACGAGGTTGAAATAGCAACAGCAACACTTATCTCAATAATCGAGCCGGTACTCATTATCTGTCTGGCTGTTATGGTAGGCTTCGTGGTTATGGCGCTTTACCTTCCTATCTTCAAAATGTACGGAGGCATGAAGAAAGCTTAATCAAAATAAGCGGGGGACCGCAAAAAGAAGAAATTCCACTTCAGGAGGTGGCTTTAATGAAAAGGAAATCAGGTTTCACCCTCATCGAGCTCATGATCGTTATTGCGATCATAGGCTTGCTTGTCGCGATCGTCATACCGGATCTTTTGATGACCAGGCAGCAGTCAGAAGTGGAGGCGTGCAAAGCGTCCCTTAGGGGTGTGCAGTCAGCGCTTGAGCTCTATTACACCCACTACAAGTACTATCCGCAGGCCCTGAACCAGCTGGTAACAGAAGGTTATCTTGGCGAGGGCAATGATAAGGACCCCTGGAATAAGGACTTTATGTATAAACCCGACTACGGTGGCGGCACAGGCTCCAGCACCGGTTCGGGCGATAACCAGGCGACGAACTATTTTGTGGGAAGCTCCGGGCCTGACAAGACCCCGGGCAACACAGATGACGTAGAACCCCCGATCAACACCTCCAAGCACTCCTTCAAAGCGAAGGGCGCTGCGCAGGGCGGCGGAGACGTCGGCGGCACCGGACAGACTGCACAGTAATGACTGGAAGAACCGGGAAAAATAAAGGGTTCACGCTCATTGAAGTCCTGATCTCGATGGCTTTCATCGCCTTGATCTATGGCTTCGTTGTGTCGGTATTTTTCCAGGGGTTTTCCACTATCACGCGCGGTGAGATAGAAGACCAGGCTGTAACGCTGGCTAATAATGAAATAAAGAGGCTCTCGAGCTACGAAAACCCTCTCTATATATATTTTGTAGAGGGCATGGGCGGATCCGGCGGAATTATTGTTGATAAACTAAAGAGCGGTGATATGCTGCCGTACGAGCTGGTAACTGAAGGCAAAATCGCGATAGGGGAAAGATATAACCTCTTAAGCGAGGACTCCGGGTCAAACACTGACATTAAAGCTGCCAGCACGCCGAGGGCGCAATACACACGGACGGTGGATCTGACTTTCGAGGATGTGCAACCGGCGTTAATACATCTCTGGGTCAATGTTAAGTGGACCGATCCGCAGCAGGAATTTCCCGACGGAGAGTATGAGCTTGAAACTCTCCTCGCGCCATAGCGGAGACGGCATGTTGATGAAGCGCGGTTCCAAAAAGGGAAAGGGTTTCACCTTGATAGAGCTCATGATCGCGATGGGGCTCGCTTTCCTGGTTTTTGCCGTTATTTATATGGCGTATTTTATTTCTCAGACGTTCTTTGTCAGGGGCACGGATTCACTGCAGGAGCAGATGTATGTCAGGGCTCTTTTTTCAGGCATAAGCGACGACCTTAAGTACCTGACACGCCTCAACGAACTCGGACAGAACAAGGACTTTCTTGTGTTTGAGGTCTTCAACAGAAAAGTGCTTAAGACAGACCAGGATACGAGCGATAGGCTAATACAGGGCAGTGTTATAAGTTACCAGCTTAATGCGACCAAGGATTATGAAGGCAATCCGTTCATGATTCTTCAAAAGAAGGAAGACACCTATCAGTGGTGGCTCAAGTTCGGCCACTCTGAGATGCCTGACGACCTGCTGGAGCCATTCGGCTACCCGTCGGATTACAGGGATCCTGTTATGGGCTATGAGCAATTGAGCACGGGACAGTTTTCGGATCTTATAGAGCAGGAAGACAAGAAAGAGTTCCTGGTGACAAGCGTAGTCTTTACTCCGTACGATAATGAAGGCTCGGAGATACAATCCGGGAGCACTTATGATGACCTTAAGTACGCAAGGTCTATTAAGGTGGAAGTGACGTACAAAATGAAGAGCAAATACGGCGATTTAGGCACCGGGAAAGACAACGTTAAGACGGTTTCAACGATAATACCTTTCGTGAACTTCTTGGCGCAGAAAGACGTTACCTATTAGCAGGGATTTGGTATAGTTGAAGGCTGCTTCCGGCCTCGCCGGATTATTCTACTCTATAGAAAGAGGAGCGTAAATTGTCAAAGAATACAAGCATCGGCATAGACATAGGCAACAGCCAGATAAAGGTTGTTTTGCTTAAAAAATCCGGGAACGGAGCGAAGATAGAGCGGTTCTTTGTAGAGAACTACGGTCTTTCGCCAAAGGAGTTATCTTCGCCAATCGCCGTCGTCAACAAGCGTATGGAGATAATCGCGAAGATCTTTAAGGAACTAAAACCTGTTAACGTGGTGGTAGCGGTTGCCAAGGGCGAAGATAACATTAGGACCATTCAGATGCCTCTGATGACCGAGCAGTCTCTGCGCCAGGCCCTAAGGTGGGGCGGGCAGCCTGACTATATCCCTTTTGACCTTAAAGAAATGACTTGGGATGTGGTAATCTCCCAAGTTTATAGAAGGAAAGAAGAGATTAATGCGGAAGGCAAGGAAAAGATGGATGTTATCGTTGCCCTCGCAAAAAAGAATATTGTAAATTCCTATCTTGACATATTTGAAAGCTCCAGCGCGCTGATAGATGTGCTGGATTCTAACACCCTTTCAGGGCTAAATTTCACTTGTTTCAATTATGCCATCCCGAAGGATAAGATTTGGGCAAAGATAGACTTCGGGGCAGAGATGACAACAGTTAATGTGCTTGACGGGAGCAATCTCAAGTTCACACTGAACATCCCTTGGGGTGTCAACGATATCACGGAAATGACCCAGTCGGTAAGCGGCATCGCGGGCTGGACGGAAGCGCAGGAATCCGTGCATGCGATGGATTTCAATATTTCCGACAATCCTGTTATGCAGGCCCTGGAACCTAAGATAAAGGATTTTGTTCGCCAGCTTAACGGAGCTATCAGCTTCTACGAGAGCAAGAACCAGGGCTGTGTAGTTTCAGAAGTAATGCTTTCCGGCGGCGGGGCAATGCTCTGCGGCATGGACAGGTTCATAGGTTCCAAGATAAACAGGGAAGTTAAGATTGAGAACGAGATAAACAGAAGCCTCATCAATTACGATAAGAAGGATGAAACACAACTGAAGATGCTTCTTCCCCAGCTTAATGTGGCTCTAGGCGCCGCGCTGCGCAACCTCACAGAACTCCGGAATACCGCAAACCTTTTGCCGTTCGACATTATGCTTGGAAGGAAATTAAAGAGCCGCAGGACTTCAACGGTAATAACAATCGCGGCTGTGCTCGCTCTGCTTTTCGGAGGGGTGGCTTTGAAGTATTCGGCCTACTCTAAAGATACGCTGAAGCTTGCGGGAATAAGCAAAGAGTTCGACAGTCAGAAGGGGAAAGCCGGAGACCTTCTCAATATGAAGGACGCCATTGACACCTTTGAGACTGTCAACCAAAACTATGCGACGCTAAACAAAAACTCGACACGCTGGTCGGAAGCTCTGATTGAACTTTCGGCTCTGGTGCCCAAGAATACCTACCTTGCGAACGCGAACTGGTCTGCTCGGTCGCAGCAACTTATGCTGAAAACGGATAAAAAATTCCAGCAGGAGCAGCAGGAAATTGTAGAGAAGCTCAATAACTCAAAGAATTTCAGCGGGATGAAACTCGGCAGGACAAACGAGACGGATGCAACTTACGATTACGATATTTCAAGAGTGGTTACCAGAGCCAGGTCTGCTGTTGCGAGTAATCCCCAGGCGGGCGGTGGCGTGAAGCCGGCAGGTACAACCGGCGGACAGCCAAACTCTGAAGGGGGGACACGATAATGGCCGGCGAGAATAAGGGAATACCGATACTCAGGGATTACAATATAGACAAGGTTGATCTCATTATTTACGGCGCGAGTCTTGTGCTCCTGCTCGTTGCGATTTTTGCTTTTGCGTTTATTTCAGGCAAGGACAGGGACGCGCAGCGGCAGATAAAGGTCAAAGCGACAAGGCTGAAGGTCTTCGGGGAGCTCCAGAGCAACGAGGTTCAGATAAAGGAGAAATACGCGAAACTCCCGGGGCGCGCTCAGGATCTTTACGATAGGTTTCTCGCGCAGGACGATGTGAACACTTACACCTTCTTCGTTAAGAGACTTGCGGACAAATTCAAAGCGAACAATTTCGGCATAGATCCCGGGAAGGGTATGGCCGGCAACGAGCCCAAGACTTTTCTTGTCTCGGACGCTGTCGCGGAATATCTGATTTCAAAAAATGCATTTAATCCGAGTGTTTTTGAGGACAATCCGGATGGCGGGAAAAAGCTTACTTTGAAATTTGCGAAACTCTCGGTGCGTGTAAGCATGGAGCTTTCTTTCGGGAATCTAGTGGCATTCCTTTATGCTATTGAGAACTCCTCGAAGTACACCGAAGTCGCCGCTATTTCTATTTTTGGCACGTCTGATATCTCCCAGAAGGAATCTAAGGTAAGGGTGGATATGGTTGTTAACTGCTTCGGCAGAAGCGAAGAGTTTAAACGCCAGGTCTATTCCGTATTGCCTGTCGACAAGAAGCTGATTGAGAGCCAGAACAATGTGCTGGTAGCACTGCCCATAGTCAGTCTGGGCAGCAACCCGCAGGCGCAGTTCTTCGGCAGGAATGAGGCCGTAGATTTTGGTGATTATTCAAGGACTGTTCATCCGGTTTTCTATGCGCACACGCCGGGTGATATAAAATGCCCGCAAGTGATTCCCAACAACATTAGATATTCTGCCATTGTGGGGGATATCATCGCGTTTACCGACGGCACTACGACCTATTTTGGACAGACCGGCGGTTTTATTACGAACAAGGGCAAGCCGATACTGGGTTTTGAAAAACTCCTGCTGAAAGAGATTAATTCCGCGGAGCACACCATAACCCTGCAGAACCAGGCGATAAGCAAGTCGGAATACCCTGAGTGCCCGGATTCTGTGAAATTCAAGACCAGATAAAATAGACAGATATATTTGTAGAAAAATAAACACAAAAGGAGGTGGTCTTTAAGCGGTGTTTCAAATAAAAAATCACTAGCCTTTAATGTTTTTAAGGGGGGTTTGCTGTTATGAAAAAAGCACTGATTGCATTGGCCGCGCTTCTGTTGTGCGGTGTAGTATCGGCGCAGAATGTGTATGTGGAACCGCCGCTGGAGTTCAGTGACACGCCCGTAAGGACGGCGCTGGACACCATATTCATGAAAGCCGGCAATGTGCCGTATTCGATAGAGATAACGAATCCGGCGGAAG
>Ga0209083_1002128_pt1 | contig 19622 bp, 20 predicted proteins | sample AM7aDNAmetaG_FD_184132 | JGI IMG/M metagenome (GOLD analysis project Ga0209083, IMG submission 184132) | Freshwater microbial communities from Finland to study Microbial Dark Matter (Phase II) - AM7a DNA metaG (SPAdes) (version 3) | ecosystem: Environmental > Aquatic > Freshwater > Lake ...
CTTGGCCCACGAAATCTTGAGCAGAAACAACCCCCGCCATAAAAAATGAAGATAAAAACAAACTGAGAATTTTCTTCATCACTTATTCTTCCTTTCAGCAACGACTCTTTTGGATTGAAATAAAAAAAGGCTTACAGCTCCACATAATCATCGGAAAAAAAACGCCCGGCTTTAACAAGAGACCGGCCGCGCTATTCGCTAAGCGCTTCCGAATGACGGGGACTTCCCCGGGGACAAGGAAATCTAAATGAAACCGGGACGACCCCTGTCAATGTGCTCTCTTGCTCTTTTGACCTTCTCAGCAAAGTTGCCTTTCTTGAACTGTTGGGACCACTTCCTCACCGTGATCCAACCGCCAAAACGCATCCAATGGTTTCTCCAGGAATGATACCAGCCCCGCCATCCCAGCTTCAGGTTATAAAGGAAAAAAAGCAGGGACGGGAAGTAGGCGATATCACAGACCGCCAGGGCCACGTTCTTGAATTGATAGATCATGCCCATGATCTTTGTAATCGCCGCCTGCATTTCTTCGACTCTCATAGGTTCGTCGGGCTCAAAAAGCGGGAAATTGCCGTCATAATATTCCCAGCCCACATCCCCGGTGGGATAGATCCTGTTCTGCTCCCGGAGCCGCGCCCTCAACTGCGTCCCCGGTAACGGGACTGGCAGCAGGACCTGGACGGTATCCAGCTTCGCTTTTTTGATGAAAGCCTTAAACCTCACTGCCCTTTCCGCGGCCGCCATATGAAATTTTTCCGCGTCCCGCGAAGGATAACCAAAGATGAACATCCCGTGGATCAAAAATCCGAACTTATGGAAGGTGTCGGTCAAGGACAGCATTTCCCGGGGATTGATATGTTTATTCATGGCGAGTAGCTCTTCTTCAATAGGGGTCTCATAACCGATCGCGACCACTCGAATACCCGCCTCATACATCGCGGAAAGGAGTTCCGGGTCCTTCGCCTTATCAAGCCGGATCTGGACCATGAACCATAGCTGCTTGCCAATGTTTTTTTGATAGTCCACAAGCAACCGGCAAAACTTCAAGGTATCCTCCCGCTGCTGGCCGAAAAGATTGTCCACAACAAAAAACTCCTTGGCTCCCTGCGTTTCCACAAGCCGCCGGACATTTTCAAGCAGACGTTCGGCCGACGCGCATCGCGGCCTGCCGCTGACGGCGCAGAATTCGCAGTTCATCCCGCACCCGCGTATTCTTTCAATGGGATAGATCTTGATCTTGGCGTAACGCACCAGAGAAAAATTAGGCAGAGGCAGAGGGTCAAAATCCTCGAGGGGCGCCCTGGGCGGAGTATAAGTGATCTGCCCGTGATCCAGATAGGCGATTCCCCGGACCCCACCTGGCTCTTTTTCCTGCTCAAGGACGCGTATCAACTTTTTGACCGTCTCTTCCCCCTCGCCGATCACCACATAGTCGATCCCCGAAGACAACGCCTCTCCGATGGTTTCCGGAGTAAAGTGATGCCCTCCGGCTAGCGTAATCACCCCTTGTTCCTTGTAAAAACGGGCGATTTCATAAAGGCGGGGGATAGTGCTGGTCAGTCCGCCGTAAAATCCAGCGATGTCGGCGGGCCTTAACTGCTGCAGGAACGCGTGGTCCGCGCCGCCACTCTTGCTTCTCGGGCCGTACCGGCGGAGATTATTTTCGTCAATGACTTCGGCATCCCATCCCCCCATTTCACTCACGGCGCTGGCGACGCACACAGGCCCCAACGCTGTGGTTTTTCTCGCAGCGGAGGAATAGATGTTAAAGGCAGGGTATGCGGGAATAATTATTCTCAACCGACGTCGTTTGGAGGATCCACCAAGCATGAGAACCTCCTTCCCGGCTTGGTCAAGCGCTGAGAACTCCGACCCCTATGCTAACTCCAAAAAAGAGCGAAGTTCAAGGAGAATTACAGACCATGAGCATGACAAAAAATGAGAAAGCCCTTCGACATAATCGTCAAAGGGCTCTCTCGTCTGGAATGACTCCCCTTATTTACAACAACACGAAGAACTAGCCCCGCAAGCTTCCTTCACGGCTTTTTCGATCGCTTCCCGGGTTTCGCCGGTCGCCTTCTGGATGCGGCCCAACAGTTCTTCCTGCTTCCCTTCGTCGTATTGCACATCCGCATCCGTGAGCTTCGCCCACTTCTGCTTCAGCTTGCCCTTAATGATATTCCAGTCGCCTTTGATCTCAAGTTTGTTCATACGAGCTCCTTTTTTAGATTTTAAGAACTTCTTTTCACATCAATTTGCATTACAGCCGGGGTAGCAATCTTTCCCTGATCCGCGATTTTTTCCTTACCCAATGAGGTATTTATTGGCGCCATCTGATCACGCGCTTCCCCAACCGCCGCGGAAAGCGGACTCACGTAGAACGGAGGGTTTTTGTTCTCGACTTCAGGCTCTCGCGCGGAAGGAGGCACCGCGGAAGGCGGGATCGGCACTACTAAAGGCGGCATTGCTTCCAGAGCCGGACTTCCCGACGCTTTCTTTTCCTTTTGCTCATCCCCGACTATAACCGATTGCTTGGGTTGGACTGAAAGCGCCGCGGCATCCCCCCCACGTCCGGGGGCCACAAAGATCGGTCCTGAACGTTCCGGAGCAGGTTGAACCTCCGGAGCCTGCGCGGGACCCGGAAGCGGCACTGTAAGAGGCGGACGCTCGGCCTCCGGTGTAGGCGTCGGCGGAACCGCCGGACCAGGGAGCGGAATCACAGTCGGCAATATCCCAAGGCCTTCGATCGGAAGCACATCGATCCCAGAAGTGTTGATACTCGTGGCTGGAGCGAACGCAAACCGATTCTGATCGAAGAACGGCGGGAAATCAGCCGAGTGACGGCGATCGAATTGCCCATAGGCCGGCAAATTCACGGGATTGGGGTTGTCAAAGAGATTTGAATTCCCGGCTTCATACGCCTGCACGGGTTCTCCTCCGATCACCAATCCATTGAATGCCGCAAGCCCTGGAGGATTACTCAAAAGATTGACGCTGTCTCTCGTGAAATTCCCCTGAACATTCACGGACAGAGGCCCCTGTTGGCCGCCCGCCTGCAGTAATAAATTGCCGGGGTGATTCAAGTGTGTCTCAATCGGATTCGAGGCCGTGCCGATCACGCCGCCTGCGGTCAATTTAATCAGGTCATTCCCGGTCACACGGATCTCCGGCCCGCCCGGAGAAAAAATCGAACCGCCCACGTTCAGCGTATTATGACCGTTTGGCGCAAAAAAGTGCCCAAGGTTCAAATCATGCGTTACATCCGCCAGGATATCCCCGTTTTCCGTGGTCACGTTGGAATCCGGAGACATGTTCATATTCGCGGTCTTATTCGTCGGCGCATTCAGCAAGGTAGCATTGGAATCACCCGGCAATTTCCCGGTCGTGTCATACCCGGCCCCCAGCGTGACCGAGCCGCTGCCCGCGGCGCTCACTGTCGTTCCGGAAGCCATGTTCATATCCCCGCCCGACACCAGGCGCACATTCCCATTTCCTCCCTGGGAGCTGACATTCGCATTGATATCCATGGAATCCGCAGCTGCGCCGCCGACCGTATAAACGTTCACATTGCCGCCGTCGTAGTTGGTGATCGGACTGTCGATAGACATTTTTCCGGAAGCGGTCACAAAGATCTCAGAACCCGGATCCTTGGGACCCGTCGCACGGTCATCGATCGTGACACCCGCCACGCCATTCGCGCTGGTGATCTTGAGATCCCCGGTATTATGCAGCTGGACATCTCCGGCGGCGGTGATCGCGGAAAGCTGTCCTACCTGCGTCTCAAGCCGATCCGTAACCACCCCATTCGTCCTGTTCCAACTCACCTGGATTTTATTTCCGGGCAATATTGTGACGCCCGCCGTAGCGCTGATCTGAACACCAGGTTTTCCGATCGGTAAGACCCGAAAAAATCCATGTCCAACGTTCGGGGTCACAAAGGAATCTGTTCCCTTATTCGTGCTTTGCGAGGCTATCGTCGTCCAATGGACAAGATCCGTGGAGTTTTCGAGCTGATAGGTTACCGTCTGATTGGACCCGATACCGGTCGCCGCCGTCAGCGTTGCGATACCGTCCGGGCCCGTAAGAATGTTCGGATTCGTGTGGCCGCTATTGCGTATTTCCCCTGTTTCTGCGGTCAGGCGTACTGCATCCGAGGCGTTACTTCCCGTCTGCACGGAGCTTAAAGAAATATCACGTCCGGCAGTAAAATCAATCTTACCGGTCTCGGTCTTCGCAACCGTCCCGTCATCCATAAGAATATCCCGCCCCGCGCTCATCTTGAGGCTCAAGCTCCCGGAGTCGTTTATATCCTGATGGACTAATGTATCACGGGCTGACTTCAAGGTCAGCGTGACGCCCGGCCCCACCCCTGTCGTGGAAATAGCCGCGTTTACGGTAAGATCGCCCTCTTGAGTCCCCGATGTTCCGGTATTGATCTCGACGCTGGTTCCCCCCTCCAAGGCGCTTTTGATGGTCGAAGCGCTTATCTTGGAGTTATCCGTTACCGGAGTAAAAACGCCTCCGAAAAGAGTTCCAGCACCCACCAACCCGATCGTCACGTTGTAAGGATCCAGCAGCCATTTGCCTGCAGTTCCATTAAGAGCGCTTGCATCGATCTCGATCCCCTCCACGTCGAGCTGGCCGGCCGAAGTTTCGATAAAACCCCCATTCCCACTCAAGGCGCCGCCACGGGCCGTGATAGTTCCCAAAGCATGGGTCAGTTCACCGGCCCACAAAACAGTTCTTCCGCCATTCCCCCGCGTGATGGCATCGGCATGGATCTCGGCGCCGGGATCCATATAAACAGCCTTGGCCAGAGAAGGCATCGGAACGCCGCTCTGGATCCTTTCCAGCAGAGGCAGAATGGGTAGGTCGCCCGAAACCGCCGGCAAAGAAGCCGGATCTCCGGGCATCACCGTGAGGCTGGGTCCCCCGGAAGAGGACGGACCGGAGAAGTCATGCTCTGAAATGCCGACATAAACCTCGCCGCCCCCGGCATCCCCCGAGACATCGATGCGGGCCTTGGAGTCCAACCGGATCTTTTCACCGGTCACTTCCACGGTCCCGCCTTTTCCGCCTGCGGCATACCCCGAGGCGTCGAGTTTTCCGTCAACCCGCACCACGCCCTGATTGCCGCCGTCCAGGACGATCTTCCCGTCCTTTTCTCCGATCGTTTGAGCTTCGATGATCCCGGTGTGATTAATGATATTGTCGAACGCCTTCTCGGCGCCGCGGGCCTTGACGATCACCACGCTTCCCTGAATCAACCCGCCATTCTGCCAAACATCGCTGACCTTTTTTCCGTCCTTGTCATACACATCGGCCGTAATCGTGTCCCGAACTTCCATCGAGATCGCACCGTCCGCGCTCAAGGGAAATGTCACGTTCTTGGAACCCGCGGAGATCCCGACCACACCGCCACCCGCGGAAAGGGTCCCTAAATTCTTGAAGGTGCCTGCCGCGACCGCAAGCCATTGCCCCTGGGCTGTAATGGAACCGGTATTCACGAACCGGCCTGGGCCTTCTGGATTCTGATTCAAGCTGGCTATGCCCGCAAAAAACTGAGCTGCATCCACACCCAAAGTGGTCATAAGAAGATTACCGGTTGCAGTGATATGCCCAGAATTGATGGTGTTTTGAAACGCCGTGAACCAGTCAGGACCAAAGAATTTAATATCCCCTGCGTTAAAAAAATTGGTGCCTCGTAATCCGGCCGGCCCATCCGAATGATAGTTCAACTCACTTCCGGCAAGGTTATGGACGTCACCTTCCAGAACGGTTCCGGCTTGGACATAAATGTCCTGTGCATGCAAAGGCCCGGAAAATGTAAGCACATGAAGGGCTATCGTGAGAGCTGCTAAAGAGCTTTTGATCTTCTTATTCATATTATTTTCTCCTCGTTCAGGAACGTTTTGATTTTTGGGACGTTCGCAGAACACTCCTGTTTGCCCACTACATGATCTCAGCGGAAACGCCATAATAGAAAGCCGTCTCCGAACCGTTGCTCGCTTTAGAACCTGTGGGAGTCGCCCACTGGATCCTTCCATAGACTTTGTCAAACAGACGGATTCGTATCCCTATCCCCGTACCAGCCAGAGTGCGGCTTTCCTTTTCACCTGTCATGGGCTTGCGAAGAGCGCCGCCGCCGACGTCAAAAAATGGAACGGCCTGGATCTGCTGGCGCAGAGGTTCATTCGAGCGCGGCAATTTCCAATTCTTGGGGAAGAAATAAGTCGGGATATAGACTTCGTTCGTCATAAAGGCGCCGTAATCCGCGAGATATTCTCCCTCCGGATAACCCCGGACGGCCAAGGCGCCGCCCAGATTCAGCTGTTCCGAGGGTGCGAGGGCATTATTGGTCAGCTGCAGTTGGCCGCGAAAAGTGTACATCATGCCCCACGGAAGCCGCTGATAGCGCATCAGGGAAGACCGGTAGATGAAGAATTGGCCGCCCGAACCCGGACGCGTGGCACCCGGGTCGTTCTTATGGGAAGCGCCGAGGAATCCGCTAAAGCCCTCATGAAAAGAGTTCGGGAAATAAGTTTTTCCCCAACGGTCCGTAAACTCCGGATTCACACCTACGTTCAGGATACGGAGCTCATCGACGCCGGATTTCGAGCCCAGCATCTGATTCTTCGCGCTTTTCCAGTCAAATCCAAGATTCAGCGTTGTTTCAATCCAAGACTTACGGATAACCGGCTGAAGGGCATAAACGCTGTAAGTCGAAGCTGCACCATTGATCGCCAATGATTCGAAATCCCCGCCAAGCTCCACGGAAGAGCGACTGTAAGCCATTCCCAAAAGCGTCCCCGAAGAATGAACAGGAATATTATAATCGGCCCCGACCGCCCAGACGCTTTTCCCGAGCTGAAAACGGGAAGAAAGCTGATCCATTTGTCCAAGAAGATTCGTGTCCGAGAGAGAGAACCCGACGCGTGTTTTACCGGTATTCGGTGTGCCAAGATTATTGACGTCCACTCCGGGATGGACCGGAAACTTGTCTTTTGTCGCGATCTCAAGATCCGTCGTCCCCGACTCTTTTCCCGGCTTCAGGATCGCCTTGACCTGGATATCGCGGTGCTGATTGATAAAGAGAAGCCCTCTACGAAGATCGTCATAAGAGAGAATCTCCCCCTCTCTGAAGCTGAGAAATCTTTTGATCACCTTATCAGAAAACCATTTATTGCCGGTCACCTCGATCGTCCCGAGCTTCCCTTCGATAACCACGATCTCAACTTTGCCGTCGGAGATCGTCTGGGGCGGAAGATAAACGTACGCGGAGATATAGCCCGCATCGCGATAATAGCGTTTGATCTCCGTTGCGAGGGAACGGAGATCACTCATATAAACTTCCCGGCCCTTGTATTTCTGAAGGATGGGCGCGAATGCTTCGGAAGGGATACTATCGTTCCCTGTCAGCAGGACATCTGTCAGCAGGAAGGCTTTCCCTTCTTTCAAGCCCTCGGCTATGTCAGGGGTCTCAATCTCCGCCTTCGCGCGTTCTTCGAGCCTGGTTTTCAGGACCCTCGCGCGGAACTCCTGCTCCTGTTGAAAATAAGCCTGCTGCGCGCCTGCGGATTGGTTCTTATCCAGATCCGTCGCGGCAAATATCGCAGGAACCCCGAAGAGCATCCAGACAGAAACCATGAAGACCAACGCGATGTGTTGAGCCGGGCTATGCTTAATAAGTGTCTCTTTCTCAGAAAGGAATATCAATGGGAAATGCCCTTACGCTAATTGTTTTAATCCGGATGAACCGGATCGCTTTTCTCCCGAAACACGATCCGGTTTATGCGACCTTCAAATGATTAAAAAAGACTTCCGATGGCTTTGAACGGCCAGATCAGGACTTGACCGATCACGTAGAAAAGGCCACCGATCACACCGCGAGGGTGCGCACTGGTCTCTTTCTGTGTCGTCACAGAAGTCGTACTTCCTCCGCCCGACGCTCCATTCGTGGTCTGGGTTATCACCGTAGAGGTCTTAGTACTTCCCGCACAACCCGCCATCGATACCGCGGCCAAACTGAGAAGGCATACCATCGCCATCAAAGACCAGCGCTGCATAATTCCGTTTGTTTTTCTCACATCTCACATCCTTTCCTGTTTTAACATCTAATACTTCCCGCCGGAGTTCCCTGATATTGCCTAACACCTCATCCCAAGGGAGGAACTCGAGTGTCGGAACTCCGACGAGAGTAAGTTTAGATCTTGCCGTCCCAACGCCCACCCTGCCGGGCGATCAAAGCATCCCACCCGGACCAAAGGCGAAAAGGCGGAAAGAGTCCAATAGCAGCGTGAGTCCAATTCTTCTTGGTTTCATTACCGTTGAGATACTGCCCGATTCCCGGCCAGATGATCAGAGAAGAAAGACCGAAGCATACGGTCTTCCCCGTGATTTTTCCGTGCGTGGCTGTATTCACTGCGAAAGCCTGCGACGGCACGCTGGCAAAGATCAGCGCGAATATTAAGAGCGTTAACATTATTTTTTTCATTTCACTTCTCCTATGGTTTTTCGTCTGGTGCGAAACTTTTTTAAAAAATGAAGCCATGCTTTTTTGACCGGATGGACTGTAACGCCCGGTTACTTAGGACCATTGCTGCCAGATGTTGTTCCAGATGCAAGTTCTCTTGTTTCAGAGCTTGGAGTCTCAGCGCGCGACGAAAGGTTCCTTCTGTCTCAACTCTGCACGGCCCCATATTGACTCCGAAAGATTTTTTGTATGTCATGACTTATGTTAGACCTAACGCTACCCAACCTCTATGGGGTGTTCACCCCAAATGAGACTAGTTTCTCAAATCAATAGGTCTCCGGCGCCTTACACTTGAAAGCAAATCGGTCGAGAGAGGCAGAACCCCCTCCTGACGCACAAAGACCAACAAGAAGGGCGATCATGGCGAAATTCTGGAGGCCGGATAGATTTAATCCCGTAAGCTCTCTAAGATTGGCGTCCAAAATCGAGATGGCAAGGAGACCGAGCAACAAAAGCGCCGTAAAGCGCGTGAAAAGTCCAAGCAGCATGAGCGCCCCGAAGATAAGTTCAAGGGCGGGGAAAACGGCATCCCAGCGATGTTTAATGAAAATCGCGACCCACAGAAAACCCAAGGCATCTTTCGCAGGATTCAGCACATACAATTGATTCCATCCTGTCTGGATAAACACAAGCCCCATAAGCATCCGGGCCAGAAATGCCGGCAACCACCACCACGCTGCCACGAGCCCCGTTGTTTTTTCTCCATCGGTGAGGGATAGTCTCTGCGGGCTAACACGGCGGAGAGTCTTTATCTGTTCAGTATCCATAAAACTCACTCCTTAAGTCGGATGACTTAAAAGTTCATGAAGGGTTCATTAACCCGGCATGATCTTGTTGAACTTAGAACCTTCAATCGTGAGGTTGTACATGAGACCCTTCTGGCCTAGCACAAACGCAATGATGGGCTGATTGGTCTTGGTGGTATCGACCGACCCGTCGGCACCGACGACGATAAGTGCGACCGACCCGTCAACGCCCGCTTTCCAACCATCCCCTGCGCGGAAATCCGAAAGGGCTTTGTCCGACATAAAAAGCAGGTACATGCTTTTCGCCTGGCCACCGAGCTGGAAGCCGATGGAACCGCTGATCGTGTTGTAATAGTCCGCCGTCTTCCCTTTGATGCGCAACGCGCCGGTACCATACTCGGCCCCGAGGCCAATGCCGCCTCGATAAACGGGCGCCAAAACAAGCACCCCTTTGGCCTTCCCGAGCATTTCCTTGGCTCCAAAAACTTCGTCCTTAAAAAGGACAAGGGCCGTGTCCACGCTGGCGTCAATTTCCCTGCCCGACTTGGCGTAGGAAAGAGGCGACACAAGCGTCAGAGCGAGAAAACCAAGAGCTGCAATTCGTATCAAATGCTTCGATTTCATGATGAGACTCCTTTTTGTTGAAAGCCGGGCGTTCTACTTTTGCATGCTGTTTCCCATCCTCGAAACATCGGAGCCAGCTCCGCGAATGATTCCGCTGTGACAACCGGCCGTCAGGCCCAGGACGCAGATTAAAATCAGGATCCCTAGAATTGTTTTCATGGTTTTCCTCTCCCTTTTCTTATTCAAAGATCACTCTCGCCCATCGAAGCCTTGACCCACGCGTTATATTTTGACGCCTCACGCAGCCACCGCCCCGACGACGCGAAATACCCCAAAACAATACTCCCCGTCAAAAAATTTAGCCCTCCCAGAGCAAACCCAATAACAATCCTTGTGGGAGTTGCCACCGGAATGTAAAAAACAGCGGCAACCTCCATAAGGATCACTCCTGAGACTAAAAACATCACGCAGGCAAGGAGCCCGACCTGGTAAAGAAAAAATTCGCGGACCAGACGCACGCCTTTGAGATAAGCCGTTGCCCCATAGATCTGGGCGATGTCAAAAGCATTCTTCCTGCAGGTCCCGAGGATCTGCAGAGCGGCAAACCATCCCAGATCGGCCCACTTGCGATGCTTCTTCATCTGTTTGTCCCTCATTGGTCTTTGATCACAAAACCCCGTGAAATCCCCGGCCTTTCCAAGTGGCTATTTTTTACGCCCGAGGATCAGGCCGAGCATTAACGACCCCAAGGCCGCGCCGCCCAGGAACAACCAGGGATCTTTGTGAATTTTCTCATCCCATTCCTCTACGACTTCCTTCAGTTTCTTTTCTTCCTGATGCAGTCCCTTAAGGATCTTTTTTTGAGTCTGTCCCGCGATCGTCTCTCCGTCGGAGATCATATTTCCAACGATCTCCTTCAAGCATTCATACTTGTCACTAAGAAGCACCGCGACTTCTTCCTTCTTCTCACGCGCCGCATCATTCAGCAGCTCCAAGGCTTCCTGGATCTTGTCTTTTTTCAGTCGTTCGCTCATAAATTTTCCCTTTCTGGAAACTTCTTGAAGATGTCCACGATCTTTACTGAAAAACCGCCATTTTCTTGATCTGGTCCTTGCGGATGTCATACTCCGTCTGATTCATCTTCCCAGCCGCGAAGTCCTTGTTGAGCTGAGCCATCTTCGCCGCTGCATTAATTTCATAGCCCGCTCCGGTCGCAACCGTTCCACCGCCCAGGCCGCCCCAAAACGCTCCACTGCACGCGGACAAACTTAAAATCATCGCCACGCCACAAATGCCGAGCATTATTTTTTTCATTTTAGCCTCCTTTGTTTTCTTGAATGATGATACGCGTAATCACTCCGGGGAACTATGGGGTCTTCACCCCAACCGTTCAGAACATTCGGGGTAAGCGGCAAATGGCTAGAAAGCACGGGGGAAAAATGAGCCTAGGGAGAAGGGAGATGATATCAGCCGTAAAAGCGTCGGGCTACCTCTTGCTCCAGAAATTGTTCGGGCGTGCATTTTTTGAATTCAGAATTTTGTGTACCGCTTTTACAACGTGAGCCATGTCCGAAGTTTTGACTTCAAATCCGTCGGCTCCCATTTTATGGGCCAAGGAGACTTTGATCGCCGCGGCTTTTCCCGTGACCATAAGCACGAACGGCGGGTTCGGCTGGAAAACAGTTTTGATGTTGCGGCAAATATCATATCCGTTGATGTCCGGCAGAACGACGTCCGTAATGACGAGATCAGGCACTGTTTCTTGCACTTGGTTCAGTATCGCATCAATGTTCAAGGCCTCGATGACAGAATAGCCTTCCGCCTCCAGGCTCGTCACGAGCTTCTTTCGATCCTCTGCGTCATCCTCGATCACCAGTATTTTTTTCGTCATCTCATTTCTCCATTTTAAGAATTGATTTTTTTCAATAAAAAAAATTCCGACTCGCTCGCTTACTTTGCCGGTGCTGTCAGGTGTTTCTCAATCATCGCGAGCAGCTCTTCAGCTTCGAACGGCTTCGGGAGGTAACCGTCGGCCCCACTCTCCCTGGCTTTTTCTTCCAGGGTCTCATCAACGGCGGAGATCAGCACGATGGGTATGACTTTGAGAATGGGATCTTTTTTTAATATCTTGGCCACCTCATCTCCATGCATGCCCGGCAGAAAGACATCGAGCAGGATGAGATCGGGCATCTTCTCGCGCGCTAGGACCAGAGCCTTCTCACCGTCCACAGCTCCGAACGCCTCATAGCCTGATTTGTTCAATCGGAAGAGCGTTGTTTTAAGCAAGCTGGCTTCATCATCCACCACGAGTAAAATTTTCTTTTTCATAAAACTCCTTTTTTTATACCGGTAATGAAAAATGGAACGTGCTCCCTTTCCCGAGTTCTGACTCCGCCCAGATCTTTCCGTGATGCGCGAGAACGATCTCCTTCGTGATCGCCAGCCCCAAGCCCGTACCGCCCTTTTGATGATTCCCTGCCTGCGAGAACGGTTCGAAGATCTCATCCAAATGCTCGGCCTTGATCCCCTCGCCCAGGTCCCGGACACTCACATGGATCGCGTTATTTTCCAGCTGCGTCTTAATAATGACAATCCCGCTTTCACTATATCTTATGGCATTACTCATCAGGTTCATAAGGACCTGAAAGATCTTGTCGCGATCGAATTTGATCTTCGGAAGGTCCAGCCCGAGCTCCATCACAAGATCCTCGCTTCTGTTCCCCGCAAACAGCACCGCACTTTTATGAACTTCCAGCACAGCCTCATTGATCTCATTTTCGAGCGGGTCACACCCTGTTTTCCCGGCTTCCATTTTCTTGTAAGCCAGAACATTTTTGATCAAACGGCTTAAGCGATCGATGTTCTCTCTCGCGGTCCCCAGCAGATCCTTCTGCTCCTCATTCACAGGACCCGCTAACCCCTCCCAGACAAGATCCGTGGCCGCTTTGATCGTTGAAAGAGGGCTCCTGAGCTCGTGGGAGACCGTCGATGTAAACTTAGACTTTGCATTCGTCAGCTTCATCAAGGACTCTTCCGCCACTTTGCGCTGAGTGATGTCCTCAATAGCCAGAAGAATGATCCTCTCCTTTCCCAAGGCTCTTTCAATTTGCCGGGCATTTAAAAGCATGATTCGTCTGCCGATGTCTGCGAAATCGTGTTCCACCTCATAGTTATCAAAGGTTGCCTTTTGCGGCAGAATGGTCTCTAAAAGATCCCGCAGTTTCGGGATATCCCACTGTTTATTCCCCAGATCATAGATGAGCTTCCCCACGGTCTCTTGGGGATTCACCTTAAAGACTTCATAGAAGGAACGACTCGCGGTGACAACCCTCAAGTCCTGATCCAAAGAGATCAAGGGTTCACGCACGGTGTTGATGATACTCTCGGAAAATTCATGCGCTTCATCCGCCGTCCTCTTAATAATCGCCAGTTCTTTCCGGGTTTTTTCCAGGCCTTTCTCTACCTCCCTGCGCTTGCTAATATCCTCAATGGCGAGAAGAATGATGCGTTCTTTCCCCGAGGCTCTTTCAATTTGCCGGGCATTTAAAAGCATGATTCGTCATAGTTATCAAAAGTTGCCTTTTGCGGCAGGATGTTTTCCAAGAGTTCGCGCAGCTTCGGGATATCCCACTGCTTATTTCCGAGATCATAGATAAGCTGCCCCACAGTCTCCTGGGGGTTCACCTTAAAGACTTCATAGAAGGAACGACTGGCAGCAACGACTCTCAAGTCCTGATCCAGAGAGATCAAGGGTTCACGAACTGTGTTGATGATACTCTCGGAAAATTCATGCGCTTCATCCGCGGTTCTCTTAATAATCGCCAGTTCTTTCCGTGTTTTTTCCAGGCCCTTTTCGACTTCACGGTTCTCGGTCACATCACGAAACACCAGCACCGCACCACCACATGACCGGCGCGATCACGGATAGGAGAACAACTGTCAGCAATAGCGCACTCGCTCCCCGCGCGGGAGATCAACAGAGTGTGATTCGCCAGGCCCTGGATTGTGCCCTTTGCCAGGGTTTCCATGACCGGGATGGTGGCAGGTAAACGTGTTTCCTCGCCGATAATGCAAAAAATTTCTCCGATCGGGCGACCGCTCGCTTCCGCCTCCGTCCATCCGGTGAGTTGTTCGGCGATCGGATTCAGGCGTGTCACGCGCGCTTCGGCGTCGGTGGTCAGCACTCCGTCACCGATGGAATTAAGAGTCACGGCGAGCTTTTCCTCGCTTACCTGCAAAATGCCATTCGTCAGCTGGAGTTGCTTATTCATGTCCTCCTGGATCTTGAGCAAATGCTTTGTTTCAAGATGAACGGAGTCTTTAAGCCGATGTTGTGTTTCCCGATAGCTCAAATAAGCGAACGAAATCGCCAACAAAAGCGCAAACGCGCTTGTGGCAACGATCACGATAAACAAATGGCGCATGGTCGACCGGAACTCTGCGTCATGCTTCCCTAAGGTTTCTTCCTCAACCTGGATGAATCCACGCATCTCGGCACGGATCGAATCCATCAGCTGTTTCCCCTGGCTACCACGCGCATCGGCGATTGCGGCAGGCATGTCGCTATTTCGACCCAGCTCGATGTTACGCGATAGATATGCCAATTTCTCAGAGATGAGTGGCTCTAGCACATCCAAATGTCTATGCGCAGTGCTCGTAATGCTAAGTTGCCGCAATTTTTCAAGCTGGCCGCGAATGCTACCTTGAACCGTCAAATACGGTTCCAGAAACGCCTCATCGCCGGTCAGCAAAAAACCGCGTTGCCCAGTCTCGGCATCCACCAATGCGGACATCAGTTCGTTCCCACTGCTTAGAACCATAAAGGCATGCTTCCGCGCCTCGGCAGCATCCTCGATCTGCCTAAAGGTCCAGAATGACAGAAACGTTACTGTAGCGATCAGCAACAATACGCCGATAAGTGAGGCAGCTATTTTAAAATTCGTCTTCATTCAATATCCATCCTTCTCTGTTTATGTTCCGGATCATCCAAGAAGCAATCCTCTCAAGGCCGCTAAGATTCTCCTTCAGACGGGTTGCCCCCAAAGAAATCCTTGTCCGTACGGGACCCCCAATTCTTTAAGAGTCTCAAGATCCTCACGGGTTTCAATTCCCTCCGCGATGATCTTGGTGTGGAGACTTTCCACGACAGCCAAAAGCCTCCGAAGCATTTCTTTCTGGCTTTTGTCGTGGCTGATACCGTTCACAAGCCGCTTGTCGATCTTGATCACATCCGGCTGCAGAAGGATCAGGCTTTCGAGACAACTTCGCCCAAAACCCACATCATCGATCGCGATCCCGATCTTCCTTTTTTTTAATTCCTGGATCACAGGAACAAGGTAGGACGGATCCCCCAGGATCTGTTGCTCGCTCACTTCAACGCAATAAGCGCCGCAGAGACTGACCGGTGGGAAGAGCTTTGAAAATTGTTCGGGCTGAAGGGCCGCCAGGGTGGAAGGGAACAGGTTAACATGTTTCCCGGATCCCGGTGAGACCTCTTTTGCGGCCGCCAAGGCGACCTCCAGACATCGCTGATCCACCCCCGAAAGAATATTGTTTTCCATGCTGAAATTGAAAAAATCATCGGGCATTTCAAATCCGCCGATATTGGTTCGCGTGAGAAATTCATAACCGATCGTCTTTTCCGTTAGCAGGTCCAGGATCGGCTGCTTCACCGACCGGAAACACTCGCCCGCCCGTAGCGTGTCCACCACGCTATCCGCCCTCGGCTCCCAACCTTCCCCGGCGCTTACCTGGTTCTTCCCCGAGCGTTTGCTTTTTGCCAGCGCCGCATGGGTCTCTTCCAGAAGTGAATCGATCGAAGCCGTCCGTTTATTCACGGTCATGACGCCCAGACTGGCCGTGACTTTAACCGTTTGTGAACCGGCGACCAAGACAGGCGCCTGGCTGATCGCAAGCCGTATTCTCTCGGAGAAGTGGACGCCCTCCGCCAAACGGGTGTTCGGAAGCAGGATAATGAACTCATCCCCGCCCACGCGAGACACAGAGTCGGCGGCTCGGACGGTGCTGTTCAAGACTTTGGAGACCTCCTGAAGAACGCTATCGCCGACCGCATGCCCGAACTTGTCATTAATAAGCTTGAAGTTATCCAGATCCAGAAGGATCGCGCTAATATTGGCCCCTTGACGGCCGGAGATCTCAAGCTCCCGGGTAAGCATCCGCTGAAGACCCCGGCGGTTGAGCAACTGGGTCAGCGGATCCAGAAAGGAAAGTTTTTCGAGACTCTCATTCAGCGCTTCGATTTGTTGTTTTTGGTGATTCCGTTCAAAAGCATACGAGAGAACGCGGGCGAGCATCTCTCCGCTGGCCTCTCCTTTGACGACGTAATCCTGAGCCCCTTTTTTCACCGCCTCAAGCGCCAAAGCCTCATCATCGGTACCGCTCAAGATCACGCAAGCGATCGCGGGATAAGCGGCGGCTATCTTCTCGAAAGTTCCCAGGCCCCGGCTGTCAGGAAGTCCCAGATCCAGAAGGATTAACTGGAATGTTTTTTCTTGCAGGATCTTGAGCGCTGATGCAAGGGTATTCGCCGTGTCGAAGACAAACGCCTCCCCAGACTAGACGAGTTTAGAACCAGTCTATTGAGTCTTTCTGAGTACGAATTGGCTGAAATTCTAGCATAGCTTATTGATTTTCTGCTCTAGGGGGAGGGGGGTCATTGAGGGGGATTTGCCCTAATCGCTATAAACAGACCCACTGTAGCTTTCTATCGATGAGAAATTTACGCAATCTTTGACTATTTTTTACTGCCTTAATTGAACACGCCTAAAAATCTCCTTTTGAATCTCAGCATACCACTCTTGATACACTTTCGGCTCTTCAACTAATCCCGTACCCTTATTCACATCTTTACCGTTATTCATCCCAGACAGCACTTTGTAAACCGTAAGCCGAATGTTTGTAATTTTGTCCGTCACTTTTTCAAAAGTTATTGTTGTTTTCATTCTAAATTGATAATCGCCCGGACCTGTATAAGCAATGGCTAACTTGGATAAAACGCTGGGGTCAGAAGCGGGATAGAGGTCTGATTCTGCATAAATAATACCGGCTTGATAATCACTGGTCTTGATGTTGTACTGCCTATCCTGCAATACGGCTAAGGTTGCTTTAAAAGCGTCATCAAAGGAACCTTCCAATCGCTTGCATTCATTAGCCCTTCTCTGAAGAGGCGTAAGCGTCGAGCCTGCCGTAGAACATCCAGCCATTAACACTAGTATTACCAGCATGCATAGTTTTTTCATGGCTTTATGCTACTCATCGGTCTGTATTAATCAAGGATAACTTGCTAAGTGCTTCGTGTTAAAACTAGCGGGTTATTTCTAGAATTCCAAGCATGGGAAAAGACATAAGGCTCAGATTCGCAGACAGACTCAGACAATTAAGGGAACAAAAAGGTTGGACTCAGGAAGAACTTGCAGAATACGCCGACATAGCTGTTAGGCAGGTTCAATATCTAGAGAGTAAAAATCCCTCCCCCGCAAAAATCGACACCCTCGAAAAACTTGCCAAGGCGTTCAAAATCACACTGCCAAAGTTGCTAAATTTTTAAATTGAGCCTTTCGAGAGCGCACTAGCTGAAATACGCCTATAGGGGGGGGGGCTTAAAACGTTTTTTGAGTCATTCCGCCAGACACCCCCACTGTTCCCGTCTCTCGAAAGCTATTTTCCAAGAGAGTATCTATAACCCCAATACTTTCTTGTATTTCTCTTTGATTCCTTCAAGCGCCACGAAATGCGGCATAAGTTGGCTGGGAGAAGGCACAGTTTGTCCGACAGAATGGTCATCATGAAGGAATGGTGTTGTAAAGTCGTGGGTATTTTTCAAAATGGGTTCATCCGAAGGGTCGAATGTCCTACACCGTTTAAGTAACGTGCCAAGCTCGCCCCAAGAAACATTGCGGTACCTTTTCGGCAAAGACCCCCTAGTTTCAGAAACATACAACTCCTTAACGAAACGCTCAATGAACTTTCGCATATCGAGAGGAACAGCCTTTCGAAAATCAGGGTTAGGAGAATCTTTATTTGCCCGAATATCTGCCAAAAACCGTGGTATGCCTGAGCCGTTGTATTCAATTTGAGGCCCATTGATGAGGTAAGCTCGAATTTGATACAAGCAGAGGTCGTTAATTGTTTGACGGTATAAAGTTTCAACTCCGTGAGCAAATCTGTCGAGCTGGGTAAGCAGTACCACCTGAAATCCCGCCTCAATCAATTTTTTAATTACAGACATTTTAAACGACTCAGAGTGTTCATCATCCATAGATTGAATAGGGTCATCAATTACCAAAAATCTGAATGGGGATTCTGCTCTTGTCGTACAAGCTAATGTAATGGCCAAACCGACACAGTTTAATTGCGCCGTGCTTAAATTTGGCGCAGCCATCATCATCTGGCCGAAAGTCCTTCCCCGTAATTCTAATGCATCTGTCCCTGGAACAATCGAATCGTATCCAACTCCTGACCCGGGATTCATTAGGTCATACCAGTCCTTAATTTGTTTATCTCTTAACCCGAGAATATGTTTTTGCTTCCCCTCTATATGCTCTCGGGTTATCTGTACCATTTCAAGAAGCTTGTCCTGAACAGAATCGAGATACTTCAGATAACACACGGAAGGCCATTTCTCCAAAGCCTCTATCAAGCAAGACAACATTGATATGTCAATCGCTGACGACAAAACCCTTTTTATGACGGGGTCCAATGCAATATAGGCATCAGTATAATCATTAAGCTTTTCGGCGAGTGACTGTAAAGCCTCCGCATACTGCTTGAGGATTTCCTCAATGTCAGGCATGGCCTCATACGCCTTTTGTTCCATGCTAAGAGCTTGTTTAGATTTAAATATCGCCTCCAGAAGAGCCTCTTTCAAACCCGAGTTCTTTTCCACGTAACTTGACACATCATCAGCCAGAATTAGAAATGGCACATCCTCAAACGACTTCTTGTTTAGAAGCGCACATATCTTTAGCTTTTCTTCGTCATTTGGAAGTTTGGGTATTAAGCCAAGAGCCCTTTTCCAACCAAGCGTTAAATCATTCTCAAAATCACGGAGAGCACGCCCTACCTCGTCAAGTTGCTTCTGAGCCGTGGGCGATTGACTACATATCGTTTTAATCCGCTCGAGTCTTTGAGAAGTAAGTGATGCTGTTAGACAAAACGGGCATGTAACAGACTCTTTTTCTATAAGCCTCAAACCTATACGCAAGAATTCTTTGAATTCGGCGCTATCTTCCTTTGCTTTCTCGCTAGCTACCTGAACAACTAGCTTTCCAAGACTTTCTTTTAAATACTTCAGTCTCTCCATGGTCCCATTTAAATCTTTTATGAATGGATGATTTTCATCAGGCCGTAGCTTCTGGAAAGAAAACTTGCCCCAATCAAGTTGTGTTCTCTGCTTGAGAGCATGCTCTGCCTTTAAGGCGTCTAAGAGGCCCTCCGGCTCTGGTGGAGCTCCAGATATCCTTCCACTCGCAATCGCAACAAGTTGCTCATGTGCGGCATCAACTTCGTTTTTGCGCAACAAGTCAGCTACTACTTTTGTAACCGGCGTGTTTTCGAGTTTTGAGATAACAAGCTTTGCATTATAGATGCTATCTTTTATATCTTTCGGATATGCTCTTTGGAGATTATTTCTGACTGTATCTACCGAAGTGTGAAATCCGCTTGAAAGCGACACCCCATTCCGATTGAACCCGACACCCCGTTCCGATTCAAAGCGACAGGGTATTCCGATTGAAAGCGACACCTTTTTTGAGATTATC
>Ga0209083_1002131_pt1 | contig 19618 bp, 15 predicted proteins | sample AM7aDNAmetaG_FD_184132 | JGI IMG/M metagenome (GOLD analysis project Ga0209083, IMG submission 184132) | Freshwater microbial communities from Finland to study Microbial Dark Matter (Phase II) - AM7a DNA metaG (SPAdes) (version 3) | ecosystem: Environmental > Aquatic > Freshwater > Lake ...
TGAGAAATTATTGAAAATAAAATTTATTCTTACTGATGAAAACAAACTCATCTCTATTAAGGAACCAGCTCAACCTGATAGGTTCATTTGTTATCCAGAGCGCATTGATCTAACAGAGGTTCATCAGCTCTTCACCGAAGGGGAAATCGTATTTCTAAACCGCTTTTTCCAAGAGGCAACCATAACCCGACAGAAGGCGCAAAGTGCCGATTTTGAAGCTAAGAAAGCCCGGGTGAAAGACTGGTTTGATAGCATCGGAGTTCGGAAATATTTTAAGCAAACTCAAATTATCAGAGACGTGATCTTGCTCAAATTCTCAACTGGCAAGTATTCGGCATATTCAGATGCAAAAATTTACGACCTCATTAACTATATTCGTTCCAATTGGTCAACAATTCAGTCTGAGATTAACAATAAAAAAATTTCTGCCAATATAATTGACGATATTAGAAACAGCGTCATGTTGAAATGTTTCTACATCAAAAATGGTGAAAAAGTAGGAGGGTATCTAAAGCCGAATGAGGCATATTTTTCTGACAGATATAGCAAGGTCGAATTTATGGAAGAACTATTCCATGGAATTGAACTCATCCCGTTCGTCTCTCCCGCTTACTTAAACCGTGAAAAAAGAGATCAAAGATCAAATGGTTCAAATAAGAAAGCGGAACTTTCTTGGAAAAAATTCTTTGAGATTTTAGGCGTCTGGAGTTCTCCGCGTGTCGTAAAAGAACAAGAACCCGTTTCCATCACTGGAAGTGCCAATTATGATTGGATAGAAAAAGAGCGATCACCGCAATACGTACATGAAGTAATAGGTGACTCAAGGAGCCAAGACATAGAAAGATTAATTCAGCATTGTTCTGCTCTTAAGGACCCTAAATCAAATCACGCACGAATGAAGTTGCTCTGGAGTTCTCTTGAAAAATATTGGACATTGTATAAGGAGAATTATTGTAAGTGTCAGTACAAGTGGCTCTTCAGAGGCTCAAATTATCGAAATTATGATACGACAACCTTTTTAGAATTTTTGCGGGGGTCAACTTGGGTTCCAGGACAAGAATACAGTTTTTACAAACCAAATCAAACCACAGCAGATACGAAAGAAAATCGTTTGTTGCTAGGCGATGAAATAACCTACATTTCGCTTAAAGCCGATGAGGCCTTCTTCAAGGACTTAAACGTAAGAGTACATCCAGAGCTTATGGAAGTTCTTGAACATTTAAAGCATTTTCAAAAGGAAAACCAGAGCGCTAGTGAGAATAGTATTGAGAAAATGAGTGCGATCTACTCATATTTCAATAACATAATTAAAAAAATTGTAGATATTCAAGAGAGAAACAAGAAAATAAATTACCTCAAAGTTGCATTTAATGCAAACGAGCTTCTGTATTTGCCCAGAGAAGACCAAAGATGGTGGAAACCGAGCAATGTTTTTTGGAAAGATTATGCTATCTACTTTGAAACAATAAGGGGTTATGTTCAACACGATGATGAAGAATTCTATGCTTCTGACTTAAAGGAATTCTTTTTACAGATAGGGGTCGTTGAGAAGCCACTTATAGAGCAAAGTTTTGACATCCTTGAAGAGCTCAAAGTTAAAAATATAGATTTTTCCAAAAGAATCATTCCTAAAATTTATTCATATATTGAGATATTAATTAAGCAAGGTCTGACTACGCAGGTCGATTGGAATAAGAACTTATTTTTGTCTGAGAAAGGATTATTCCTTAATCCATCCGGCCTCTTTTTCAATGATAACGATGAATATGGAGATCGCTTTGGAGATAAATTAGAGATTCTTTGGTTGCCATTTTCATGGGATAATATTGAACAACTAATTAAAGCTGCAAACATTGGAAGGCTCAGTACCATGGTCACTATACACAAAAAACTGGGTAGACTTGATGAGATAGAAGGTAGTGAAACTCAACAAATCCTTGAAAGAATTTCTTATTTGGAACCTTACCTCCAAAAGAAAAAAGTTGAATTGTACAACACTTTTAGGACTAATGGGTTGTTTGAAAAAATATCTCGCATTAATTTTTTTGTAACTTCAGAAATTTCACTTGATTACGTTTTTAACACACCAAATTCAAATCCAATAGTTGTTAGTGGGATCAAGAAGGATTCATATCTCAGCTTCGAAGAAAATCGATTATACAAAACTGCTGAGGTAGGTCTTCTTTCAACAGCTATCGCTAAAGAATTGTCCAAACTGTATCCTCAAGTGGAAGATTATGTTTTCCCAGTTATAGATTCCTTGTTTGGTGCTCATAGTGACGAAGAATTAAGGACAAAACTGAAACACTTTGGTCTATCAAATATTTTACATAAAGAGGAAAAAATAGAAAAAATAAGAATCATTCCAAGCAAACCAGAAAAACAAAACAGCAAAAAGAAAATCGAAAGCAAAACATCTGAAAAGTCAGCTGAAGGATTTTCAAATCCAGAGCCAGCAGATACTAAGGACGCTAATAAACCTTCAAACGAGTTAATTAATGCCGACGACTATGAGTTTGACACCATTGAAGAATTAGATCCTTATATCAAGACGGATGGTACAACTTCTGCGTTGCCCGGTAAAGTAGTAAAATTAAAGTCAGGTTACCAAGGGGGCACTGAGAAAACTTATAAAAACCGTCAAAGAGTTGGGCGAACAGATGCTGAAAGTACTGCCATTGAAATAGTAAGACGGGTTGAAGAGATGGAAGGAAGAGTTTCGGAGGATAGACATAGTCAACCTGCGATAGGGTACGATATTTATTCAAAGACCAACTCAGGAGACGAACTGTTCATTGAAGTGAAACATTTCAGAGGAGTGGCAGGAACTTGGGGACTTACGCCCCATCAATACAAGAAGGCAGAAACCGTGAAAGAACGATATTTTGTGTATATAGTTAGCGACCTTCTTGAAGGAAGCGCTCCAAAAATTGAAATTATTCAAAACCCAACCAAGTACTTAACTTTAGACCCTCCAATCGACAAAAAATACAGCTGGTGGAAGAATGGAGTAAAAAGAAGAATACTATTTCAGAAGCATGACCTAACAAAGTCCACACCCAACAATGCAGCTGTAAATGAAGTTTGACTCATTGATGATTAGTCATTTTTGACAAGGCCACATTCTTGCTTCTCTCAAATTAGATCTTCAAACATGCAACGGATTCCTCAATTAATCGGTTGCCCCAGCATTCCTAGCACATTCCCTCATACTATTCGCTTTCTTCTTTGTTAATGACTCTGCCAAAGACCTCGCATTAGTTTTTACTCTTTACTCAGGAGAACTTCACCTTATGGCTAAGAGATAATTCGAACTAAAATTATTTGATTTTTTGCCTTAGGCAACTTTTCTGACGTAATTATGGAGTAAGAAAATCTATATTATTTTAATGCGTAATTAATCAGGCAAGGGTTGGCTATCTCTGAAAGTATTAGTTACGGGGAGTAGTGGTCTCATTGGTTCAGTTGCATGCTCGATGCTAGAAGACAAGGGATTCAACATCATAACAATGGATACACGTATCAATCCTACAACTCACGCGAAACCAGACTTCCGTAATCTACTTGAGTCAAACGAGTTGTCAGGAGCCATGAAAAACGTCGACGGCATTGTTCATTTAGCCGCTGTCTCTCGAGTAATCGATGCACAAGTCAACCCAGAATTATGTCGCTTAACAAACGTTGAAGGTTTAAGAAACCTAATTTACTGCGCAAAAAAACAGGTAAAAACGCCTTGGATTGTATTTGCAAGCAGCAGAGAAATTTATGGAGAACCTGAATATTTACCAGTTACCGAGGATCACCTGCTAAAACCAATAAACGTTTATGGCAATTGCAAAAAATTAGCCGAAGAACAACTTACAGACCCAGTAACCAGTATTCCGGCTATTATTTTTCGGTATTCCAATGTTTACGGATCATCTTTTGATTATCCAACAAGAGTAATCCCTGCGTTTCTTTTAGGAGTACTAAATGGGACGCCGCTTAGGGTAGATTCTCCAAGCCATGTTTTTGATTTCACGCATGTAAGAGATGCTGCAGGAGCAATAGTGGCTGCAGTAGAAAAGTTATCTTCAGATGAGTTTGAAGGGCACAAAATATTCAACTTATCCACTGGAAAAGGAACTAGTCTAACTCAATTAATTGATGTTCTTAAAGACTTGACTGGCAAAGAAGTAGAGACGGTAGCTGGCAAGAACAGAGACTACGATGTTTCTCGTTACATTGGAGATTGCAGGAAAGTCAAGAGAGAGCTCGGTTTCCAATGCCAAATTAGTCTGAAGGAAGGCTTAGATTTAATGATTAAAGAATGCCGGAAAGCTTGGAGGTTGCCTGACTGAGAATACTGGAGGTAATCCATGGCTACCCCCCAATGTACAACGCCGGTTCAGAAATCTACACTCAAACGATCTCACGACAGCTTTCCCGCTTAGGACACAAAGTAGCAGTTTTTTCGAGAATAGAAGACCCGTATCAACAAGACTTCAACATAACACGCGAAAAAGACGATTTTGACCAGTCAATTCAACTTTTCTTAGTAAATCATGCACGTTCAAGAGATCGCTTTAGACACAGTGGCATGGATAAAGCACTCAAAACGGTCTTAGACACTTTCAACCCAGAAATTATTCACATTAACCATTTAAGTCATCTTTCAACAGGGATCATAGACGTCGCATTTACTGAAAAAATTCCCGTTGTTTTCACCTTACACGATTACTGGCTTGAGTGTCCTCGCGGGCAATTCCTGCAAATGGCCCTTGGCGAGCCCCAAGTTTACCCTGAGTGCTCAGGGCAAGAAAACAAGAAGTGCGCTCTTCATTGCATGTCTCGCATGTGGGGTGGGGTTGATCTAATGGACGACGAAGCGTATTGGACCAGGTGGGTTGAGCTTCGACAAAAAGACATACAGCAGATAATCAAGAAAGTCTCAGTGTTTATTTCACCATCTTTCTACTTAAAAAACAGAATTATTGACGAACTTGGAATCCCCTCTGACAAGATAATTTTTGAACCATACGGCTTTCCACTAAACAATTTGAAGGGAAGAAAAAGAGTAAATGAAAAACAATTTGTATTCGGGTATATTGGAAGAATCGATCCTTCAAAGGGAATAGACCTCTTAATCCGAGCATTCGGAATGACAACAGGCTCCGCCAAACTGAGGATATGGGGGCGTACTTCAATGCAAGATACACCTGCGCTCATCCGACTTACAAAAGGATTGCCCGAACATCGTCGATCCGAAGTTGAATGGCTGCCAGAGTATGAGAACAACCAGATCGTCAAACATGTTTTTGACCACGTAGACTGCATTGTTGTGCCATCAATATGGGACGAAAACTCGCCTCTTGTTATTCAAGAGGCGCTCCAAGCAAAAGTTCCAGTTATAACCTCGGAAAAAGGTGGAATGGGTGAATTGATTCAAGACGGAATTAATGGTTGGACGTTCAAACACCGCTCTATTGAAGCCCTTGCGGAAAAACTTCAATTTGTCTTAGATAATCGACAACAAGCCGCTCAAGTCGCTCAAAGAGGCTTCCTAAACTCGGAAGATGGAGCTATTCACAGCATAGAGGATCACATCCAAATGTTAATTCAAATATTTGAAAAGACCATAAACGGGACAAGAGAATGACCATACAAAATAGCCCCTGGCGGATAACATTTGATACTAATCCTGACGACTGTAACTTACATTGCATAATGTGCGAGGGCTTTAGCAGATACTCAGACAAAAATCATTCTCCGCCCAGGCGAATGGACATTCAAATTATTGAGAAAGTAATAGAAGAAATGGCGCCAATAGGGCTAACGGAAGTTATTCCGTCAACTATGGGCGAACCATTACTCTGCGACCATTTTGATGAGATTATTGCTTTATGCAGGAAATTTGGCCTAAAGCTGAATGTAACAACGAACGGGACTTGGCCCAATAAAGGTCCGCAAGGTTGGGCAGAAAAAATTTGTCCCGTTACCTCTGACATAAAGATATCATGGAACAGCACAGACAAAAAAACCCAGGAAGAAATAATGCCTATTTCACTCTACGAAAAGCGATTAAGTGACCTAAAGCTTTTCGTTAAGACTCGAGACAAAATAGCTGAACGCGGTAATTATTGCCGGATAACCCTCCAGGCAACTTTTATGGAGCTGAACCTGCAAGGGTTGCCTGCTTTAATAAAATTGGCTTCAGATATTGGTGCTGATCGAGTAAAGGGTCATCATTTATGGGTTAATTTTCCAGAACTTAAGCGACAAGATCTACGCAGAAACGATGATTCTATAGCAAGATGGAACGCTACGGTTAAACTCTGTGAAAAAATGGTTGAGCATACTTCTCTTAATGGAAAACATATGCTTTTAGAAAATTTCACTACAATCTCCAAGGATTATGTTGTAACGGGGCTATGCCCATTTCTTGGGAAAGAAGCATGGATAAGCGCTGACGGCACCTTTAATCCATGTTGTGCACCTGACGAAGAGAGGAAATCTCTTGGATATTTTGGCAATGTTAAAGATATAGGCTTAAGAGCACTTTGGGCAAGCGAGGAATACCAGATGCTAGTTAAGAAGCCGCTTGCAAACAAGGTATGCCAAAAATGCAATATGAGAAAAGCAGTCTAATTTGCTGCACACGTATACCTAAGATGTTAACTTTTGCTTTATTGGGTCTCTATATTTTTTCTCCCAGAAACTGTAGTGAGCAAATGAACAACCGCAAAAATGGCCGCCAGAATATTCTGATAAAAGCAGTTGAGGTTCAATGTCCATGGTGTTTAGTTGTGCAACCTCTTTTAAACTAATCAAATTCTTACCTCCCTTATACCGCGCAAAGTTCAAGGCTGTAAATCCTTGCTCGGAATGGAAAAAATCAGTTAGTTGAATGTTATCCAGAGCGTTAAAATCCATTGAGAAACCAGGCGGCATTCCAATTAAACCCGCATTTAGGCAAAGCCCTTGATCATATGCATCAACTTCGTTAAAGAAATCGCCGTAGTACCGACCAGCCGCATCACTTAATGCCACTAGTGCGCCTTCTCTAATACTACTGAGGAGTGTAGGTGGCATTTTCCAAAGAATTACATCGTTGTCCAAAATGATCTCATACTTACTGGAATCCAGCCGAGGTGGGGCATACTTCCACCAAGAATTCTTAACTTTATCGTTTTGCAGATTTTCTTTCAAACAATCTGTAGTATCTAATAACTCGACTTCATTCATTGTAGATATGCCTGAAAGAGTGGCTTGGACAGAAGGACTTAGGTTATTGGCACAAATTACAAGTCTGGCTTTTGGAAACAGTATTTTAGCAAACTTCACGGAGCATTCAAGCATTTCCCATGCTTGCCAACTGATTTTTCTTGCCTTTGTTTCTCCGAATGTCCATCTGACTAACAAATCATGAAAGCTCAACTGCTCCCCATCCCTCAATCCCTGCTATTCGGAGACCCTTAAGGCTATTTTATCTCCTTCCTGATGATGCGTACCAATTGTCCTTTTTCATCAATTATTCCGAGTTTGCCGCTGAAGTCTTCCACGAGAGACAAGCCATTGTAAAAAGGCTCAACCCATTTATATCTTGCAGAATAAGCGTTCTCTCCGTTGGTGTTTATGTGGAAAAAGCCATTGCTGTCCTCAGCAATAGCGAAGCCCTTATGGAAAGGCCAAAGTAATCTGTATTTTCGGTTGTTGATGAATACTCCATGGTTGTCAATTTGGTGAGCAAAGCCTTCTTTGTCGTAAACAACCGCAGTGCCATTCTTGAAATCGCCCACATATTTGAAATTCGTCGCGTAAGCTCGAGTGCCATTTTTTGTTAGATGGAAGTAATTATTTTCTAAATCACAAACTGGCGCCATGCCTTCCTGATAATTTCCAACCCATGCGTAATGCTGATCGTATAAGGGATTTCCATATTGATCGATGTGGTAATATCCCTCTTCATTGCATACTGCAGCTAACCCATGATAGTAACCGAAGGTTGTTTTGAACCGTTTCTTGTAAATCGGGGCACCTCTCAGGTTGATGTGATACGCGCCTGTCTCATCTAATACTGCAGCGATTCCAGGTTCATGAAAGCTCATTACTTTTAAAAAGTGCGTTTTGTAAAGCCGTTTATCCTTAAGAATATGGTGAGTGCCATCAAATGATATCTGAATCAGTGTTAAGTCAATAGAAGGGTCCTCTTTTTCGTTAAGCATAGTTACTATTAACGCTCTACCCAAATAATATCTTGTTTATACGTTATTTTTTTAGTTTTCATATTATTGAAATGCTATTTAAACAGTTTAATATTATGAAAGACTAAAAACAAAAACAGCGGTTGTGCTCCTTACACATCGTCATCTAGGTGGACATAATGAATAAAGACAAATCTGCCAAATTGAACAAGAAGAAAAAACTCTCTCGAGAAACTACTAGTTTGCTTGCTGAAGGATACGAAAAAAGCGCTGAAGAAGACCTAGCAATAGCAAAAGATTTTGAAGCTGCTGAAAATGAACTGGATAAAAACTGCGACAAATAGGACAGAAATCGTTAGGGCCGAGATGACGGCACCTCATTTAGAAGCTCTTTATTCAATAAGTCTTGTCTACAAACAATATTTAAGAAACATAATCTTTATTAATAATAATAGGAACAAACAAATACGCTGGTCTTAAATTTCGCTGAGGGTTATACTGCTTTTCTGTTCAAGGTCGGCCAGTGAGGAAATTAGGTTTGAAGAGAAGGATAAAATATGCAAACTATAGTCCTAGAACACTCGGCGAATGCCAACGCTACAATCGAATACATAGGTAATCGAAAATCAGGACCAATTCCAAAGTGGGTTAAAGAAAAACAAATTGAAACCTACTACAAATCGATGGGTGAATATTACTCTGAGTGCTTATCTGAAATTAGTCTACCTGAAAGATTCGACAAATCAATTATTCTTCAACGTCTCATAGATAACTTAAAAGAATTCTTGAAAAAAGATGAAGGCTTCACTACACTTGTTTCAAGGCTATCGCAAAACTACCCATATTATGGAATGGATAACAAAATAGCAAGTGAATACCTAATAGGGCTGGGCAATTTAGCTGCGCGTGTTGCGACTGCTGGTCAAAAACTAAATCAAGAAATAGCTTGGAACGCTCTAAGATCAACCGTACCCTTTACAACATTCAGTGATCTCTACTTAGGAAACTACACTATTTCATACTTCCACGAATACAAAGCTAAAATGTCTAAGGAACACTTCCGCCACAACCATTTCCTGATCAGGGAAAGAATCAACTTAACCAAAAGAAAAAGAGCTCTACAAAACTACTTTGATATTCTAAAGCCTGCAGAAGAGTTATTCAAAACACTCCTTAAGGTACAATTCGAGTTATGGCTTTTCATCGCTCTATCTGATTTCGCGAATTCAATTGATTTTCCAAACAGTCCTACCGAACATGCCTACGAAGTTAACCCTGCACAATTAGAAGAATTACATAACAAACAAAAGCAAGCAATGGAAGCGCTCCGGCGTCTTCTATACGATGCAGATGACTCAGTATTTGTAACAGTTGCGGACCACCAACCAACTGCAACACTATGGAAGAATTTAATCCTCATGGGAGCAACTCAATAGGTGAGAAGATGAGTGCTAGGATATACCCTGATGTGAGTATTCTCCTAACGCTCGATTATGAGCAAGAACCACTCCTTAGAAAATGCACTATTTTCCAAACTTCGGTACAAAAAGCCAAAATCGACTGTTATATGCTTTCCACGGTTAGAACTATTAGAGAACGAATAACCAATCAGGTTATAGAAGCAGGTGGAAACTCACTAAGAGGACTTTGGCATCACCTGTCTATGAATAAAGGAGCAGGTCTGCCACACATATTGGTCAATGCAACTCTTGGGGACGAAGATTTACCTGGAATACAGGCTTACTTTAGGCAGAAAATAATTGAACAACAAAGGGAACTGGCAAAAAGTCAGATACAGGCCGTTGAACTGTGGGCAATCGAAGTTTTCGCTGATATGCCTCGAGACAAAACAGGGCACTTTCCAGTAATGGATTATCTCCAAAAGCTAAGCGTTTATTTGAATGACTATTACGTTCAATCAAAGAATGCACTTCTGAGAACTGAAAAAGAATTAGGGATGATTAATGAAATCCCTGTCAACCCTACAACCGAACAAATTACTATGCTGGCTAACACGCTCCAACAATCCGGATCAGATTTTAACGATAGAGAAGATCTTTGCCATATAGTAGCCCTATCTTGGTTAAAGCAAAACAAAGGATACATTCCCATCTTTGCTACAGCCGACAGAAAACTCTACGAGCAGAAAGATAACCTCTATAATATAACTGGAGTAATAGTTGAAGATCCCCTTTACACACTTGGAACCTACCGGTCAATAATGCAAAAACCCTAGACTTACAAAACCGAGTAATTACTTCTTTTTTTTCATTGCTATTAGCGGAGCTGCGATAGAAAAAAATATAATGATTCTAAGACTCAGGATAATAAAATGGAAAAAATTGATGAGAAAACGGAGGTCTGGCGTTATAAGCGCCTCAACAAACCAGAAGATTTAGTGGCTCTCACTGAAGAATATATTAACTAACTCGTCAAATAGGTTGCTATGCCACTTAATCTGACTTGTCCTATGCCGAATAAAGACATAATAGTCAATGTTGATCCGCTTCTAGCAAATTCTATATTCAGGAACAATGCCGCTGCGCCGCCACTCAACCAGCCTTTGCTGACAACACAGAAAATTAGGATAAATCTGATGAAGCTCATAATCGCAGCTGCAACAATACAAACTGCAAGAACAAACCCGACTTTTTTCGAGAAACTATTTGAGGGAAGTTATCTCATAGAATTCATCAGAGATTGTAACGATTTCTGCATAATAAAACACTTAGACTCAGACAAACAAAGGAGAATATCTGAAGACCTTGGCGTTGGCCTGTCTGTTCTTGTGACAGACCATTACTATAAGATAGACTGGACAACATTAGGAAAGATACCAAGACGAAAAGAGTCAGCGCCTGATATTTCATGTATGTCACTCTCGAACGAGAGCATAACAATAGAAGCAAAAGGATCTATTGATGCCGGCTGGAATGGTTATCAAAGGAGCTACGCTCAAGACCAAAAGCGTGGTCCTGCTCCCTCAAATGTCAGCGTCGCATCATGTGCATTGCTTAAAGAGGCTTCAATTTCACGCGTCGACTACCTTGACCCGCCATTGATACCCCCTAAGGATCCGGAATATTCCAGGTCATTGCTAAAGGCCGATCATTATGCAAGAATCTTCAACTTGATAGGGCAGAAGGAACTCAGCGAGTATTTCAACTACATGAGGCAGAGGGTCTTATATGACCGTGACTTCAGGGAGTTCGACAGGAAACAGGAACTTTACGAAAAGATAAAGACCAAGTATGTCAAAATTGGTGTCGGGCATCAAGTTTACTTTGGTAACATCGAAAGGCATGATGATGAGTCCCTAATCTTCACGGGGGTTGATGAAAGACTGCTTAACGTTTATAGTTTTATACACTTTAAAGCGAGTGAAGACAGTTATGTCGAAACTGATGACGGTAACTTCTATTTGTCCTCCGATGGATTGTGTATTGGTTATCTTAGGAGCCTTAAATCGGTTAAAGGTCAAATACAGATTGCCCAAATACCTCATCATTATGACTCTTTTTCTATTGTTGACTTTGACCATAGCAGGGAAAAAACCATCACGAATTATCTGTCCCATGTAATTGGAAAAATCGGGGGTAAGGTCCAAAAGGAGTCTTTAATAGACGGACGATATGACCTCGCATTTTCCTTTAAAAGCCAGAAATTCGTTCTGGAAATCAAACGCTATTCAGGTGCTAGGTATATCGAGAGCATCTTAGCCTCAATTCCACGGGTACCACCAGCAAACCAAACAAAGCTAATCCTGGTAACAAATATTGTGCTCAGCGATAAATATGGTGAACTGATTCGATCCAGAAACATAATATTGATAGATAGAATGGCTCTCCGCAAGATAATCGAGGATAACGAGACCATCTTAGAATACCTGCAATAAGTAAATTAGAGCGCAGTCAGAGAGGCATCTTTCAAAAGGCTTAGATTGTAATCGAAAAACTACCTGTAATTTTAAAAATAGAGCTACACTCAAAGAAAGGGAGCACTTCGTTAAGCACTCAAACGTTCGCTTAAGATTGATCTGCAATTTTGGCGTCCGCGTTTGTAAACATTTGTTTTACTGTGTTGTTCCGCTATCCTGCGAGTACTCGCTGATCCTTTCTGCCAAAAAGTAAAATCTTGGAAGAGTGCGCTGAGGGTTTGCCACAATTTTACCTTTGCGCCTCAACCGCAGTATGATTCTGCGGAATGCGTCATGTTTAATCTCCAAGAAGTCCCTATAGCTAAATTCTCGCGTTAAGTCTCTGGCCTTGTTGAGAACGTAGGCCTCAAAAAGAACACTACTGATTGTTTTTTGATACTCCTTCTTTACACAACTCAAGTCGTACGGCTCTCGACGAGGTTTAGAAACTTGATACTGGAAAACATTATTCTGCTGAATGTTGACGACCTGTTTTCCATTTCGGACCTCAGCGGCCCCTTCAATGCCCTTCATGAAAGAATCAGTCAAGCTTAGAGTCAGGTGACAGACATCCATACCGTTGTCTTTTGCCCACTGAACATACTCTTTCCAGCGCTGAAACTCCTCTAAGTTAGGGGCACGAAAATTACAGATAAGGTTCTTTGGCTGAACTTGGGTAGCGGATTGGTTCTCTACCAAAACGCTCTTTCAGCCTCCCAAGACGAAAATAGCGCGTTTCAATGCCCTAGTAAAAATTTGATTTAGATAACACTCACACTTAATTAAAACAAATAAAAAAGGGGAAAAAGAGCTATATGTCCGAGGCGTAATTTCGTATAAATTCATGCTTGGGCGCCCGTCTCTCCCGGGCTACCATTCCCATACAATAAAGTACACCGTTTTTTGACAAACTGCCTGTGTTTCATTAATAATGTCCTGTTTCAACTTCTGCATCAATGCTCGCATCATTCTATCGCTTTTCTCTTGTTCCCAAAGTTGAGGCTGATGGACAATAACCGTTCTGTGAGGCATTGTTAGCGCTTCCTTAGACAAAATCTTCTCAGGATCTAAATTCATTGATTTTAGCAAGTCTATGACTATTGCCTCTTGTTTTGCCTTTATGTCCAAGTCAGCTTCAGAAGACGGGCCTTATTTAATGAAGAAACCAGAAGTGGATACCACATAGTCGATTCAATCATTCTTACCCAATAACGTCCACCAATAGATAAAAAAGCAAAAAAAGAGCTTTGGATTCAAAAACAATCCAAGGCGCAAAATACTAATCTGGCTCAAAAGTTGCCGATATAGTGTGGTCATCTTTAACATTTGTAAAAATGTAGGACGATTTAGCTCCAACAGATTTGTCATCAACACGAATGTCAGATATGTGGAATTTTGCGTTAGCTTCGACGTTGAAGTTTTGGTCGTTACCGCTCTTCACCTTAACTGTGCCACTCGGAGTAATAGTTCCGTTAGGACCTGCAGAAGCAACAATTTTCTTTTTGCCACTTCGCCGAGCAAACAAGAACAGAATAAGCAACAGAATCACAACTACAACTACGATGATAGCAGCAATCATTGTCTCGTTCATCCAAGATGCTGAGTCAGTCGAATGCGTTTCACCTGGCGAGGCGGTTGGAGTTGGGGAGGCAGTTGGTGATGGCGTAGGACTGGAAGTGGGTCTAGCTGTAGGGGTTGGATTATGGGTCGGTGCTGCATTTGGCGCCGCAGTCGGTGCTGACGTCGGAGCCGGAGTTGGAGTCGGCGCAGGTACGGTTACTGTTATCGGTGTAAATGTCGAGTTGATGCCTGCTCCAGCGTTGTCGGTTACTTGAATTAAGAAGTTGTAGATTCCTGGAGTGGTAGATGTTGAGGGTGCAAAGTTGTAGCTCGACAAGGCTGCACCATTAATTGATGAAAAAGTTGTTGCGCCAGGCGCCTCGCTAAACCACTGATAGCTGTAAGGTGAGGTACCAGTTGTGACAGCAGGGATGCTTAAAGTTGAAGTCTGACCCTGATCCACCGAACCCGATGAGGGCGTAACCGTTGGAGCAACCAAAGCAGGGTTAACTGCAACCGAAGGCGTATTAGATTGAACCGTGACTGGAGTGGAAGCTTGATCCAATACTCTACAGTAAATGGTCGGCGAAGTAGTTGAAGAGGCAGTAAACACGTAAGTTGCACCTGTCTGACCGGAAACAGGTGAACCACCCAAGTACCATTGATAACTGAGTGTACCGGAACCACCAGAAGCAGAAGCCGTCAAAGTTCTAGATTGGCTAACATCCATCGAAACTGAACCAACAGAAACAGTCAGAGCAGCATTCACCGTAACTGGGACCGCATTGGAAGTCACAGTCACTGCTAAAGAAGCATTATCCGTAACCTGAACCTCAAAACTCCAAGACCCCGTAGAAGTTGCCACACTAGTTGCGAATGGATAGGTGCTTAAAGTAGCTCCACTAATCGCTGAATAACTACCCGCACCAGGAGCTTCCTGCAACCACTGATAACTATATGGAGGTGTACCACCAGAAAGACCCGTAATCGAAAGAGTTGAAGTTTGACCCTGATCGACTATGCCAGCTGATGCAGAGGCAGTCGGAGCAACAAGCGCAGGGTTAACGGTCACAGTAGCGTAGGAACCGACTACTCCTCCAACATTATCAGTTACTGTAACCGACACCGTGTGAGAATTCACAGCAGAAGGAGTAAAAACAAATGAGCTACCAGTCCCCGACTGAGCACCATAATCAACAGACCAGGAATAAGAATAAGGCAAAGAACCGCCCCCAGTATTGGCTGTGAACGTTTTATATTGACCCATATCCATCACCCAAGAATAGGGCAAAACCGAAGCAGTTGGATTAGAATTTACAGTAACCGTAACCGCTGAAGATTGAATTGAAGTTGCCCCAAGGCTATCAGTGACAGTTGCTGTAATCGAAGGCGAACCTGCAGACACAGGAACATAATTAAATGTTGAAGATGTTGCACCACCCTGAAGCGTGCCACCCACATACCATTGATAAGAGGTGTAACTACCCGAACCACCAGTAGGATTAGCAGTAAAAAGCTTAGATTGCCCAACATCCATTGTCCAAGAAACAGGCGTCACGGTAACAGTTGGAGCTGAACCTACAGATGGACCAAAAGCTATTAAGACTCCACCTGGAGAACCTATGAAAACTTTTCCATCAACAACAGTGGGAGAAGAATCAAATTGTCCCCCTGAGCCAGATTTGTAGGTCCAAATTTTAGTACCAGTTGCGGCGTTCAAAGCATAAAAAATACCATCGTATGAACCTATGAACACAGTGTTATCTGCAACTGCAGGAGCAGAACTAACATAGCCTCCGGTTGTGTAATTCCAAATTTTAGCTCCTGTTACAGCATTCAAAGCAGAAACGTTGAAGTTGTTTGAGCCAATGTAGACGTTTCCATATGCGACTGCAGGGGAAGAGAGCCCAGCTGAACCAGTAGTTTGGTTCCAAACTTGTTGACCAGTTGTTTCTGTCAAAGCGTAGCAATAACCGTCGTTTGAGCCCACATACACCTTGCCGTCAACAACTGAAGGAGAGGAAAACACTCCACTGCCAGTAGCGTAATTCCATATTATTGCACCAGTATCTGCGTTAAAAGCGTAGACTTTTCCGTCACCTGAACCTATAAAAACCATACCATCAACGACTGCTGGTGAAGACATAACAATTCCATCAGTTGTGTAGCTCCAAACTAAACCGCCTGTGGCGGCGTCTAGAGCGTAGACTTTTTTGTCCCATGAGCCTACGAATACTTTACCATTAGCAACAGCAGGCGAAGAAATCACATTGTCCCCAGTTGTGTAATTCCATATGTGTTTGCCGGTTGATGCATTCAAAGCATACAATCTGCAATCGTAGGACCCCACATAGATAATTCCATTAGCGTAAGCCGGAGAAGACTCCCCCGGATTAGCTTGAGTTGTAAAACTCCATATTTTTGTACCTGTGGATTCATTTACAGCATAAATATGCTGATCATTGCAAGCGAAATAGACTGCGCCATTAACAACTGCGGGAGAAGCATATTGAAAAGGACCAGCTTGGAATGTCCACAAGGTATTGTTTGTGGCTGGTGCTAAAGAAGTTGAAAAACCAGTGTGGTTCAAATCATGCCGGTAGGTCGACCAGTCATTTGAAGACTGACCATTCGCCGTTAAAAAATTGCCATATGGAATCAAAACTAAAGTAGAGAATAAAAACGATAAAATGATTAAAACACTAATCAAACGTGACTGTTTCATGAGATCAAGCCCATTATCGCTTATAGTTGAAACTATTTAGCGTTTGCTATCAAATTCATTACATCAGTCTATTGCCCATTGGTTTAGTTTTTTTACCAAATAGTAAAAAAAACAATAAAGTCTAACTGAATACAATTTATCAACCTTTAATTTAGTGGAAGTTAGCAAGCGAATTAATTACTGTTTGAATAAATAAAAAATGGAATATTTCGGTATAAATTCGTGTCTGGGAGCGGTAACCCCCGGGCTACCATCCTCTAGAGTGTGATTTATACTTTGTAAAATGGCGAACAGGGGACTCGCCATTTCCCTTCTTTCTTTTTATACTCAGGCGAATCATAAGGGAAAACGTCTTTCCCAAGCTGAGGTGAAGAGCGAGGTTATGCGTTTGCGTGCCATAATTCAAGGTGCGAAGGTGTACAAGGAGTTACTTGCCAGTGACAGTCTGAGAAGTGCCAGGTTGAAGCACTGTGCCCGAAGCGCAGTTCCACGTTATAGCGAGGTATTGCTGTGCAATCAAATGGGATCCAATCACCAGCCGACATCGAGAATGTTGTTGGAACAGTGCCCGTTGTTTATCACACAGATTTGGCGTTGTGCAGTTGCGCTTGCAGTTAAGGCGCCCAGTCAATACTGGTTAAGTCTGCGTTTGAACCTACAGCAGAAACTTTACGCCTAATGCGATTATTCGCCCTGAGGAGCCAATTTTGCCTTGAGATGATAGGGCAGCGTAGGTGAGTGCAGCGGTGGATGCAGCCAATATAACAGAAAGCAAAACGAAGGTCCAGGCTCAGCGCATAAAAATCCTAAACAAACCCACACCCCTACCCTCCTACCGTTTTTTCCAGTCGATTAGGCAGGAGAAGTAGTCGTCCACCTCAAAATCAGCAGAGAGGACTACTACTACCAGAGTGAGGTATAAGTGAAAGAACAACAACACGTGTGTTGCAGTTGTTGTTGATGGTATGGGAAGTGTTAAACGACTGGGGCGCTCACGCCATATCATGAGCGCCTTGGTTTGTGGGTTGGATGTGCATAAGGATAGTACTTATGCGACTATTTTGAATTCTGAAGGAAAAATAGTGAATCAGTCAAGGATGGAAAACGAAAAAGTGCCTTCATACCTCTTTGACTTCAAAGTGCAAAAGGTTGCTATGGAATCTTCAACTGCGGTTGCACCACTTTATCGTCAGCTAAAGAAAGAAGGTTTCGACGCGGTTGTTTCTCATCCTAGGAAGACGAAGTTGATTGCTGAGGCTAAAATTAAAAGTGATCGCGTTGATTCTAAGGCTATTGCACAGCTGCTTAGGATGGATTGGTTGCCGCTTTCATATGTGCCTGATGATGAAACGGGGGCTTTGCGAGAGAAGGTTCGCAGAAGAGCTTTCCTAGTTAGAGAAAGAGTTAAGCTGCGAGTGAAAATCAAGAGTTACTTAACATATCAGGGATTGAAGTGGCCTGCTGATCATGGTTTGTGGACTAAAGGTGGAGTGGTTTGGCTTCATGGCTTGAATTTGGATCCAGTTGAATCCTACTTGAGGCTTATCGGTACTTTCAATGAAGAAATCAGGATTTTGTCTCGTGAGCTTGAAGGATTAGCTAAAGATGATGAGGATGTTAAGCTTTTGATGACTATTCCAGGGATTGGCTATTATTCTGCGTTGCTTGTGGAGAGCGAAATTGGCGATATTGGTCGTTTTCCGTTTGCGGAGAAGCTTTGCAGTTACGCAGGTTTGGTGCCGTCTACTTATCAGTCTGGCGGGGTGGTTCGTCATGGAAACATAACTAAGGAAGGCAGTAGGTGGCTTAGGTGGATTATGATGGAGTGTGCTTCGACGCATGTTAGCAAGTATGATACTTGGATTAGCCGTTCGTATCGTTGCCTGGCGGGTAGGAGGGGTAAGAAAACTGCTAGAGTTGCAGCTGCTAGGAAGCTTTTGGTGGTTTGTTTTTCGGTGCTTAAGAATAAGCGGGCGTTTTATGATCAACCTTGAACTGTTTTCACCGTGGAGAACTGTCCCTTAACTGTGGACGTGTTGTTGATTGATGAAGGGTTGAATGCGTTGCCATATTGCCTCTTTGGTGTGGGCGGATAGGTGTTTGCCTTTGTCGTCAACTTGGTGAAAGAATAGGCATGAAATTAGGAGAGTTTGAAGAGAAGAAAGACCCAAATAGTCAAACTTCACATAGGTGTTCTCCCGATCAGTGGAAGCAACTGTTTAACGGGTAGAAGAAGAAGAGCAAATTTTCCAGCCTTCTTCTTCTTTCAGTTCAGTAGTGTTGAAAGAACAACAATTAATCATTCGCAACTGTTTTTATTCTTTCCAAATCCGTCTATATCTAAAAAGGCGCCTATCGCGGACTCATTAATTCTCAGTAATCCTTGGGTCTTCTGAGGGTTCAAATCCCACCCTCCGCACCAGTGGCATTCATTTTTGGTAATCCTCAGTTTTTTCAGCAACATACTTAATAGATTATACACCATAGATGTCTACGGTGATGTTTATGGTGAAGAAAACAACAGTACTACTACGCGAAGACGTTTACCAAACATTAAAAGATAAAGCAGGCACACGAAATATATCCAGCCAAATAAACAAAATCCTCATCGAACACTTTGCAAAAACAGAAAGCATGTTCGGCACCATGAAAAAAACAGACACAGCCGACCTTCGAGATCATAAGGACCGTTGCCAATGAAGTACGTCATCGATTCATATGCTTGGATTGAATATTTCATGGGCACCAAAGCAGGCGATGAAGTTAAATCCATAATTGAAAATTCTGAAGAAAAAATAACTCCTACCATTTGTCTGGCAGAAATCTATGCCAAAACCCTAAAGGTTGAAAACGAAGAACTTGCCGAGAAACAAAAAATATTCATCAAAGAAAGAAGCGTAATTCAACCTCTAGATGAAATTATCGCCGTAGAATCAGCCAAAGTACAGAATAAACTCAAAAAAGAAATCGACGGATGGGGATTGGCTGACTCAATAGTTTACGCAACTGCAACAGTTAAAAAAGCTGAAGTAGTGACTGGCGACCAGCACTTTAAAAAACTCAAAAACGTTGTTTTCATAAAATGACCCAACTACTTTTGCTCGGGAAATTTTCCATCAAAAAACCCTTTTGGATAAGTAACGGTTAAAAGCCAATGATGCACACAAATACGTTAACACCAAGAAAGGTTTGGTCATCAAAATGCAATCTGCTAAAATTCAACAAAGAAAATTC
>Ga0209083_1002132_pt1 | contig 19592 bp, 25 predicted proteins | sample AM7aDNAmetaG_FD_184132 | JGI IMG/M metagenome (GOLD analysis project Ga0209083, IMG submission 184132) | Freshwater microbial communities from Finland to study Microbial Dark Matter (Phase II) - AM7a DNA metaG (SPAdes) (version 3) | ecosystem: Environmental > Aquatic > Freshwater > Lake ...
TTAGATACCCTAATCACCGAAGTGGATTTGGTGGAACCGAAGGGTGTGGCAACCGGAGTTGTAGGCCCAATGAGGATATTTGTTCCTTTGGCCGGTATTGTCGATATTGCCGGAGAAAAAGCGCGTCTGGATAAAGAGCTGGCAAAACTGGAAAAAGATTTACTGCAATGTTCGAAAAAGCTGACCAATCGAGATTTTTGCGCCAAAGCCGCGGCTGATATTATTTTGAAGGAAGAAGAAAAATTCAAAGCCTTCCAAGAACGTCATGCCGCTTTGGGAAACGCCCTGAAGAAACTAAAAGAAATTAATGCCTGATGATTGTCTGGTAGGGGAAAAATGACAAAAGCGGTTATTTCCAAACAGATAAAAAAAATAATAGAGACGTCGCTGGTGGAAGATATTGGTACCGGTGATATAACCACGATGGCAATTATAAGACGTGATAAAACAGGACATGCTCAAGCCATTGCCAAAGATGATTTTGTTATTGCCGGAAGCGATATATTTATAGAGACATTTCTTTTGCTGGATGATAAAATTAAAGTAAAAAAATTAGTTTCAGACGGAAAGAGAGCGAAAAAGGGAAGTATTATTGCCGAAATTTCGGGTAGCTTGTTCCACATCCTCCAGGCGGAACGTGTCGCGCTCAATTTATTCCAACGCATGTGCGGAATTGCCACGCTCACCGCAAAATTTGTTGAAGCTGTTCAAGGATCAAAAGTAAAAATTCTGGATACCAGAAAAACTATGCCGGGTTTGCGTATTCTGGATAAAATGGCTGTAAGCATTGGCGGCGGGTTTAATCACCGGATGGGTCTTTATGACGGCGTACTGATTAAGGACAACCACATCGCTGCTGCCGGCAGCATTACCGCCGCAGTGGATATGCAAAGGCAAGGCTTACCGCATACTTTGAAAATAGAGGTTGAAACAAAAAATATCGCTGAAGTGAAGGAAGCCCTGAAGTGCGGCGTAGATATCATCATGTTGGATAATATGACTCCTGATGAAATGAAGAAGGCCGCGGCTTTTGTGGCAGGAAGAGCGTTGCTCGAAGCTTCCGGTAATGTCAACCTGCAGAACGTTGCCGCAATTGCCGCCACCGGCGTCGATCTGATCTCTGTAGGTGAGCTTACGCACTCAGTGCGCGCTGTGGATATTTCATTGAAAATTAATACAGAAGTAATTAAAAATTTAACAAAATAATATTACAGGGGAATGGATATGGCAACTCAACAAACATTGATACTGATTAAACCGGATGGACTGATTAAGTCACTTACGGGAAATGTAATTTCCAGATTATCAGAGGCAAAGTTGACTATTATGGGCGCAAAGGTTGTATGCGTGAGCCGGGAGCTTGCCGAAAAACATTATGAACATCTAAAGGGAAAGCCTTTCTTTGAAGAACTGATAAATTATATCGTAGGTGATGTGCATAAGACATACAGGGTGCTTGCTTTAGTCTATCAGGGGGAAGACGCAATAGCTAAGATTCGTGATATTGTTGGCGACACTGATCCGGAAAAAGCAAGTCCCGTATCAATAAGAGGATCATACGGAAGAATTACCACTACTGGAGTATTTGAAAACGTGGTACACGCCTCTTCCAGCCCGGAAGATGCTGAAAAAGAGATTAAGCTCTGGTTTCAACCCGAAGAGATTGTCGAAGATATATACCCGATAAAACAAGCAACGTTAAATAATGTGAAAAAAGTAGTTTGGGCTTAATCAGCAAAAACATTGTAAAATATTATGGGTTGGAATTTAGAAGTTCTCGAAAAAAGTCTTGCGGGTAAATTGATTGGCCGGCCGCTTTATTATTATCCCGAAATTGGTTCAACAAATGATGAGACTTTTCGGTTAGGAATCGCCGGTGCGCCGGAAGGTACGGCTGTTATTGCCGATAGTCAGACTGAAGGCAAGGGTCGCCTGCAGAGAATCTGGCATTCGCCTCTTGGTTCAAATATTTACACATCAATCCTCTTACGTCCAAAGTTCGCGCCGGATCAAGCACCGCAGATATCAATCGCCGCAGGTGTGGCTGTTGCCGAAATCTTAAGTGAGTATTGTCCCGGTCAGGTTCAACTCAAGTGGCCCAATGATGTTCTTTTGAACAAAAAAAAAGTCAGCGGCATACTGGCGCAAATGCAAGCGTCAGCAAACGGTATTGACTTTGTCGTGCTCGGTTTTGGCATTAATGTCAACATCGGGTATAATCAATTGTCGCAAGATATTCGGATTATTGCCACATCTTTAGCAATAGAGACCGGCCGGGAAATAGACAGGCTGGAATTGATAATTAGCCTGTATGAAAATATTGCAAAATGGTATAAAGAGCTAACTCAAAGAGGTTTTGATGCTATAAAGGAAAAATGGCTTAATCTCGCGCCGATGATCAGTCAGAATGTTCAGGTGATGTTTCGTAATGAAGGAGTAAGTGGAAAGGCTCTTGGGCTTGATGACGATGGTTCACTGATAATATTGACTGCAAATAATGAAACAGTTAAAGTTTCAGCGGGAGACGCCACAATTCTAAAGGAGAGTTAAAAATGTTGTTGGTAATTGACGTTGGTAACACCAACACGGTTTTGGGTTTATATGATGGCGATAAACTGGTGCATGACTGGCGCATTCGGACAGAGATTGATCACACCATTGATGAATACGGGGTACTCATTTATAACTTGTATCAATCTATCCGTATGAATGCCAAAGAAATAAAATCCGTCACCGCGATTATTATCTCTTGTGTTGTGCCGCCCATGCTCAATATTCTAGAACCTCTTTGTGTTAAATATTTTAAAATTAAGCCGTTAATTGTCGGGCCGGGCATTAAAACGGGAATGCCCATCTTTTATGATAATCCCAAAGAAGTAGGGGCGGATAGAATTGTCAACGCGGTTGCCGCTTATGATAAATATCGGCGGGAATCAATTATAGTTGATTTCGGTACGGCCACGACTTTCGATTATGTCTCTCCTAAAGGGGAGTATATGGGTGGATGCATTGCTCCGGGTATAGTGATATCCAGTGAAGCTCTATTTGCCAGGGCCTCAAAATTGCCGCGTGTCGAATTCAGTAAACCTAAAACAGTAATCACCAAGGACACAGTAAGCGCTATTCAGGCGGGAATCATGTTCGGTTATGCCGGTTTGGTGGACGGTATTGTGGAGCGAATGAAAGCGGAAGTGAAATCCAAACCGCTGGTTATCGCTACGGGAGGATTGGCGCGGGTAGTTGCGCCGGAGACGAAGTGCATCGAAAAAGTTGAAGAGATGCTGACTTTAGAAGGCTTGCGGTTGATTTACAATTTGAATACAAAATCATGTTAAACGTGGGATTAACGGGCGGGATTGCCTCAGGCAAATCGACAGTAGCGCAGATGTTTTTGCTGCTGGGGGCTCATCTGATTGATTTCGATGATCTGGCACATGAAGTCCAGGAACCGGGAAAGCCGGCCTGGAAAGAAATTGTCGGGTATTTCGGCAAAGACATTCTCAATCAGGATGAAACACTTGACCGTAATAGATTAGCGCAGATTGTTTTTACCGACAAAAAACAACTTGAAGCTCTGAACAATATAGTGCACCCACTTGTTTTTGATCTCTGGCAAGAACGATTGGATAAAATCAAAAGGCAGGAAGAGCACGCCATTGTTTTATCCGATGTTCCATTGTTGTTTGAGGGAAAGATGAAAGATCTTTTTGATCTAACGATACTGGTCTTAATATCTCCCCAAGAACAAATATGCAGGCTGATGGCACGCAATGGTCTGTCTTCCGATGATGCCCAGCTAAGACTAAAAAACCAGATGCCTATCGCGAACAAGGCTGGACTTGCGGATATTGTAATTGATAATCAAGGCGATATTATAAAAACAGAAAAGAAAGTGGCGGCAATCTGGCAGCAGCTCAAAACGCGGGAAAAAAATAGTTAATTTCAGATCTGTCCAAAATTGGATATCCTGAGTTAAATATAAAAATGTGCGGAGGATAAAAATGATTGGGAAAAATGTTAAAACTGACTTCAGCGCGCGCGTATCCGAACCTATTATTGATCCATCTTCCTATGTTCATCCGTTGGCCGCGGTTATCGGTAAGGTAATTTTAGGCAAAAATATCATGGTATCGCCAACAGCATCGATTCGTGGTGATGAAGGGCAGCCCATTTATGTTGGTGATGATTCCAATGTGCAGGATGGTGTTGTGATCCATGCCTTGGAAACAGAGGTTGACGGCATACCTGTGAAAAAAAATCTTTATGACGTAAATGGTAAAAAATACGCGGTTTACGTTGGAAACTGCGTGTCGCTTGCGCATCAGGTGCAAATTCATGGTCCGGCAGTGGTCATGGATAATACTTTTGTAGGGATGAAAGTGCTGGTCTTCAAGTCTTTTGTGGGTCGGAATTGTGTGATTGAGCCGGCAGCGGTATTGATGGGAGTTAAAATTGCCGATGGTCGTTATGTGCCGGTAGGATCGGTTATTAAAACTCAAGCCGAGGCCGATATGCTGCCTGCCATTACTCCGGATTATCCGCTCAAAGACATGAATAAAGGTGTATTGCATGTGAACAAAGCTCTGGCAAAAGGCTATCTGGCGGCTGAAAAGAAATAATATTTGAATATATATTGAATAGGTGATGCTAAAAAATAGCAAATCTAATACGAGTGATCAGAGACAGAATCATTGTCTTTCCTGTGGCACAACCGAAGATATGAAAAATCGCCGGTACTGCTCCATGAAGTGCCGGCAGCAATTACGGCAGAAGCTCAATACAAGGAGCGGCCTGCTGCAGGCATTAAATACCCGTTATGCCACTTTTTATTTTTCCGATACGATAATCATTATGGATGTTGTTCCCCACGGGATTAAAGAAATCTTCAGATATACACGTTTACGATCCGCAGGTAATTCTCCTTCCGAAGATTTCAGCAAAATGACAGATATGTTGGGCAATGCCTGGTGGGAAGAGGAACAACGGACAAATAAGAAATATCTGGCCTCGCGACATGTTTTGGGACTGGCGACCAGATGTGTAATTTCTTCGGTACTTCTGCGTCCCAGGTTAATCAAAGTTCCAACTATTAATACAGCAGCCATGAATTGTCTGGAAATTGATAAGGCAGATATTAATTCCGGCGAGTTATGTAAAATCATCAAAAACGCTTACCGTCGCCAGGCGAAAATTCATCATCCCGATCTCGGTGGCCATGCGCAAACCTTCAGAAAACTGCATGCCGCCTATATGGAACTATTGTACTGGGCGGATAATCCCACCTTTATTCGCCGTCGTGGTTTTCCTGATAAATGGTACTATAACTCAGATAATCAAAAATGGGTACAGCCTATACCCCACAGCCAATAGGGCTTAGGGATTATAATTTCAGTAAAAGCTATATTTCGAAGATAACGCCGTTTTTAGGATAAATTTTCTCATGGCAAAGAAAAGGGAAGGCAGATATCTGACTGCCTTCCCTTTTAAGTTTAATAATTTTGAAAATTAGACGTGTTTCTTTACCGGTGCTTTTACCAAAGAAATCATCAAGACAGCAATGGCAATAACGACAGCGCCGACAATAAAGGGCACATAGTATGATGCAGTTATATCTTTCAACTTGCCGCCAATATAGGGACCGATAAACCCGGCCAGACCGAAAGAGGTAAATAACAGGCCGTAATTGGAACCCTGTGAAGTGGGACCATAATACTGCAAACAAGTTGAGGGGAAAAGGGTGAACATGCCACCATAATTCCAGCCGATTAACGCGGCGATCACTCCCAGGAAAATAACATCTTTGCCCGCCGGATAGAGCAGTGCCATTGCGGCCACCTGTAAAACCAGAATGGTGATGAGTGATGCTTTGGCACCGAATTTATCCGCCGCGTAGCCAATCAGAATCCGGGTAACAGCGTTAAATATGCCCAAAGTGCTTACGACCATAGCGGCTTGCATTGGTTGCAGGCCGGAGTCAATGCCGTGGCCGGCAATATGTCCGATAACCATCAAACCGGCGAATGCACCGCAGAAGTAGCCCACATAAAGCATCCAGAATTGTGATGTTCGAATGGTTTCACTGAAGGTGAAGTCTCTTGTTGTCTTGGCAATAGCAGCTCCCGCTGGTAGGGTAGGCGGATTCCAGTCTTTCGGTTTCCAGCCTTTTGGTGGATTGCTAAGGCAGAAAGCGGAAAGAAGCCCCAGAACGCTCATAGCGATGCCGACAAAATAAAAAACGTAACGCCATCCGTAATTAGGATTGGTAATAATGAAAGTAGCCAGCGGCGCCATGATGAATGAGCCCAAACCGAGGCCAACAACGGCAAATCCTGTAGCCAGAGCTTTTCTATCCGGCCACCATTTCGGAGCAGTGGCAATCGGTGGTAAGTAAACCAGACCACCGCCGAGACCGGCAACTAAACCGAAGGTTAAATACAATTGTATTTTGCTGGTTGTGAATCCCGCGCTAAAAAAACCTATACCCAAAATAATTGCGCCGATCGCAACTACGATCCGAGGTCCATATTTGTCGCTCATTTTGCCGGCAACAAAAGTAGTGAGGCCGAATACCAAAACACAAATTGAAAAAGCCATAGAAATATCAGCCCGGTTCCAACCAAATTCTGCGTTTAAAGGCTTTATAAATACGCTCCATGCATAAAGAAGCGCACCGCAAGTCGTTGATCCCAAAACGCCACCCAGCAGTGGTATCCAACGGGGAATTGAAGATTTAACTTCAGTTTCTGAGCCCATGAAATATCCTCCTTATTTTTGTTGGGGAGACAAGTAGCATATTAATATGTCATAAATCAATGATTATCTGATGATTTTTCTATCAATGGCCACAGATTGGATGCCTTCATGTTCCACAATGGGATTGATATCGGCATGCCTTTAGATTCAATTTCCAGCATTCGCTCCCGAATAATTTTAAAGAATAATATTTATAGGATTATGAATAAAAACCCCTAAGCGGATGGTATGAACCCTGTAGGTTGCTATGGGTTCATACCCGTGATTTAGAGGCTATAAAAACATTGTCAAACGTGAATTAATGTCCTGCTTCCAGGGCGCCTGCTATGTACATCATTGCCAGTAACATGAAAACAAGAGTCTGGACAATCGAAGTAAAGATCATCAAGATAAGGATGGGTAGCGGCACAAGCAGCGGCACAAGCAGTAGGACGACAGCCAGCACGATGTCTTCGCCGGCGATATTGCCGAATAATCGAAAAGTTAGTGAAAGCGGGCGTGACAGATGGCTGATGATTTCGATGGGCAGCATTAAAGGTATCAACCACCAAACTGGTCCCAGAAACTGCTTAAAATATTTGGGGCCATGAATACTAACCCCCACAACATGTGTGGAAAAAAACACGACAAGTGCCATTGCGGCGTTGGTATTGATATTTGCAGTAGGTGATTCAAAGCCGGGAATAATTCCAATCAGGTTTCCTGTTAAAATAAAAAGACCCAGAGTAGCTATCAGAGGGAAAAATTTCTTGCCCTTATCACCCATAGTGTCGACAAGCAAAGAATCAAAGCCACCGATAATTACTTCCATTACATTTTGCAAACGGCCGGGATAAACTTGCAACCGCCGTGTGGCCAAAAATGACAGAACTGACAGGAGCGCGACCACAAAAAGTGTATAAGTGACATGGCCCGGCACATAATGGTTTTCCAATAAAAGCACAGGGTTCATACTCTATATAACCTCCTCAAGTAATTTTTTTTTTGCCATGGTGGTGATCAGCGTGACGATGATGTTGATTACAACCACGGAAAGTCCGATAAGCAATCCAATGACATTTACTGTGGCATTGGCAATCAGGAAATATAAAACAACAGCGGTCAAAACCAAACGAATGTAATATTTGACCATTACACCGCCTTTAACATTGCCGGCGGTATTTGCAAAAATACCACGCAAGCCGCGTTCCATCCAATGAAAATTGATGATGCTGATAAAACCGCCCAGAAGGACACCTAAATAAAAATCAAAAGGAGTGAAAATCCATGAAATAATAAAAATAATAGCCAGAGCAATCCAATTGGCTATTTCAATTTTTCTTTGGAGCGGGTCTTTGACGATGAGGTTCACTTTTTAAACTCTTTATAATTTGTTCTTCATCTTTAAAGTTTTTCTTAATTAAAACATATATGTTGCGAAATCCGGCTGAAATACCGATAAATAAAAAAACTACAGTAAATGCATTGCCGGAATCAAATTTACGATCTAAATAAACCCCCAACAAAAGACAACCAAAAATTGCCAAAACCATTGCTATCCCGATGCTGCTGGCAAAAGCCATCTGGATGGCATATTTTTTGGTTTCTGGATCCATTTTTTTCTCGCGCTCCGTAACACGAATGAAAAGCCAAGTCAATTAAAAATATGACCGCCGTTCAGTATTTAATTAAATGACGATTTTACATATACCAGCCAATAGTTTTTATGAGTCCAGTTCTTAAATCCGTTTTTGCAGTAAATCCGAATTATTTTAATGATTTAGTTGTGTCCAACATTCGGCGGAGCTGCCCGTCAGGGTTGGATTTATCCCGGGTAATTCCCCCCTGAAAGCCGGTGAGTTTAGCAATCAGTATTGATCGTATTTTTAATACAAATTATGTTCGCACATTACAAGATCGGTCTTTGTTTGTCAATGTGCGGATTATAGATTTTTCAATGTTTTTGCGCAGGCATTAAGTGTAAAATCAATATCGTTATCACTGTGAGCAAAAGACAGAAATGTTGCCTCCAATTGCGAAGGCGCCAGCCATACGCCATTTTTTAGCATGCCATGAAAAAAGCGGGCAAACAGCTCCCTATCTGATTTTTGGGCGGTAACCAAATCTAAAACCGGACCTTCCTGAAAAAATATTGTGAACATTGAATAAACGCGGTTTACGCACACAGCAATCCCTTTTGCTTTAAACAATTTTTTCATCTCCAGGCAAATCTGATTTGTTTTGTTGCTTAACTCGGAAAAGGAATCAGCTTTTGCTTTGAGGATATTAAGGGTAGCAATTCCCGCGCTCATCGCCAGAGGATTGCCGGAAAGTGTTCCTGCCTGATAAATATCTCCTATGGGTGCGAGCCTTTCCATAATTTCTCTTTTGCCGCCTATTGCGCCTACGGGCATTCCCCCACCGATTATTTTACCAAGACAAGTCAAGTCCGGTTTAATGCCGATTAAATTTTGATAGCCGCCAAAGGTGAACCTAAATCCCGTGATTACTTCGTCAAAGATCAGAATTATGCCGTTTTTTGCCGTCAGTTCTCGGAGTTTTTTCAAGAAAGGTTCGTTGGGCAAAATGACGCCCATGTTGCCTGCCACCGGCTCTACAATAATGGCAGCAAGTTGAGCGCCGTAGCTTTCAACAGCCGCTTGCAGTGCTTCGATGTCATTATAAGGCAGGCTTAAGGTCAATCGTGCAATTTCATCAGGTATCCCCGGTGAGCCGGGAATTCCCAAAGTGGCCACACCAGATCCTGATTTGATCAGGAGTGAGTCCGCATGACCATGATAGCAGCCGTCAAATTTGGCAATTAAATTTCTGCCGGTAAAACCACGCGCCAGCCGGATGGCTGTCATCGTTGCTTCTGTACCGGAACTGGTCATCCGCACAAGCTCTATGGAAGGGATAGCAGAACATATTAACTGGGCCATTTGCGTTTCGGCTTCAGTCGGCGCCCCGAAACTGGTGCCCTTTTGAGCGGCAGCGCAAATAGCAGCAGTTATTTCCGGATAAGCATGCCCTAAAATCATTGGTCCCCAGGAAAGGACATAATCAATATATTCTTTGCCTGCGGTATCATAAATCTTGCTGCCTTGGGCCTTGCTGATAAAGACAGGCTCTCCGCCCACAGCCCTCCATGCGCGCACAGGGCTGTTCACGCCACCGGAAATTACCTGACTTGCTTGCGAAAAATAATCTACTTTAGTTTTGGCCATTAAAAATACTCCGGAGATTTTTTTTTGTATTCCTGAATGCTTTCCAATATCAGATAATCATAGATGCCTATCGTAGTTGCCATATCCTTGATCAGTAATGAGATTTTTTCATCTTGAGAATGCAGCATGGTAAAGATGTTGTATTTCCCTTGAAATGCCGGATTTCTTTGATAGCAATGTGAAACAGAGCGGGATGCGGATAGCATCTGACCTGTTTTCTCTACCTGATCCGGTGGCACCGACCATACAACTAAAGCATTGTTTTTATAACCTGCTTGCTGATGGCGCAGGATGGCGCAAAATTTACGGATGAACCCTTTTTTCAGGAGTTCTTTCGTTGTGTCCAGTACTTCCTTGGTGGTAAGAGAGCAGGCATTGCCAATTTCCGCAAAAGGAGAGCTGATAATCTGTATGTCCTCTTGGATTAGACAGGCAACTTTATTTTGTTTTACAGTTAATTTTTTCATGGAGTAAATTTTACCCTGCTTGGGAAATAAAATCAAGTTAAGGGTTGAGGTTGGAAATATTTCTTGACAATTAGTAGGTACACAATTAAAAACAAGAACACAGAACCCGGAGGTGTTAAATTTTAAAGAAAGGAGGCGTGAGGATTTAAAGGGTTTTGAAATTGATACTATAAAATACTAAAGAAAAAGGAGAATTTAAATGAAAAAAAGTTTGATCTATGTATTGCTGTCAATGGTATTGGTGATTGTTACTGCTGGGTTTGCCTTTGCAGCTAAAGAAGTTGCTCAAGCCGCACCGGCGGGAACTGTCGATTACACAAAAGCAATTATTATTGGTTGCTCGTTATTGGCAGCAGGTCTGGCTATCGCTTTTGGTACAATCGGTACCGGCAATGGTATGGGTGCCGGTTTGAATGGTGCCACTAATGCTGTTGGCAGAAACCCGGAAGCACAGGGCAAAATTCTTTTGACCATGATGGTCGGTTTGGCCATGATTGAGTCTCTGGCCATTTACGCGCTGGTTATCGCGCTGATCGTGCTTTATGCCAATCCGCTCTTAAAGTACATTGGCTAAAATTTTGCTATTATAGAAATTAGGGAGGGGGAGCGTACATCGACTTTCTCTCCCTTTTTTAGTTAGACTCAAACAGGACAAGCGTAGCGCAGTCATGTTTGTTAGTCTAACTTATCCCCGAAGCGTAGCGTAGGGGGTTAGTGAATCCTTTCCAAGCGTAGCGCAGTCATGTTTGAGTCTAACTTATCCCCGAAGCGTAGCGTAGGGGTTAATGACACCTTGTGAGCTTATTCCTCAACAACAACTTTACCCCGTAAAACCTTTTTTTCTGCTTGCTGATGTTTGTCGGTGAGGATTTTTTCTTTCGCCCTTTTGCTGCGTTTTCTTTTTTGACGGCGAATTTTTTCCAGCTTTTCTTTTTCTTTCGCAATAAAACCTTTTTGCAGCCGTTCAATCTTATCGAGCAATAATTTTCGGGCTAAATATCGGTTTAATGACTGTGATCTTTCCCTCTGGCATTTGCACGAAAGACCGGTAGAGATGTGGACAAGATAAACACAGGAAGAACTTTTGTTGACTTTTTGTCCTCCGGGACCGGAGGAGCGGACGAATGATTCCTCAAAATCTTTATCGGAAACGCCTAGTTCCTGCATTCTGGCAGCAATCGCATTTTCTTTTTCTGAAGATATCGGCATGTTTATTTCTGATTTTAAGGGATCGAATAAATCTCGTCGTCAATCAGATTGATCCAGTTTTCGGTGAGAACCTCCCTGGCTTCTTCCAGCTTATCGACGCCCAGAATAACAATAGTTTCTTTACCGATACGATTAATTGTCGTGTAGAGATAGTGAATGTTAATCTCCGCTTTGGCCAGCGGTTTCAAAATAGCGTTGATGCCGCCTGCATGGAGAGGGACTTTGGCTGCAAGCACCGGCGTCACTTCAAAGTTGAAATTGAAACTGCGCAGAAGCGCTGCGGCGCGGTCGGGATCGTTGACCACAAGGCGAACCCTGCTGTCGTGTTCGATACTGGCGGCCGATACGGCTTTAGTGCTGATATCTTCAGCATCCAGAATATGGATGAGTCTGGCAAAAGAACCGGGAACATTACCCAACAAAACTGAAATTTGTTTTACAGACATAAGAGTTATCCTTTTACATAATCGAATCCGGCAGCAAAAGCTTTGCGGTTAACTTCCGCAAAGCTTTTTTTCTTGCTGCCCATAATCGATTCCAGATTCTTTAAATAAATATCAGGAGAAACGACGTCTGATATTTTTATGAATGCTCCCATCATGATGATATTGGCAACCCGGATGTTACCCAGTTCTTGCGCGATATCAGCGCAGGGAACACAAAAGACTTTAACATCCTGACGGTTGGGACGATCATTAATGATGGATGAATTTAAAAAGATTGTCCCTCCCAAAGTGACTCTGTTTTGAAAGGAAAAAAGAGACGGGGCGTTCATCACAATAAGATAATTAGGCTCCGAGGCAACAGGAGACGCAATTTCTTCATCACCTACCGCTACTGTACAATTGGCTGTGCCGCCTCTCATTTCCGCGCCATAAGCGGGAAGATAAGTGACATGATAGCCCTTGTTCATCGCGCTATTGGCCAGGCTGATGCCCATCATTAAAACGCCCTGGCCGCCAAAACCGGAAAAAATTGTTTTGACAATCATTATGTGGCCTCCGCAGATTTTTTCGCTGCGATATTATCTTTAAAAACACCGGGAGGGAATTCTTTGCTCATTACTTCATCCATCCATTTACAGGAATCTATCGTTGTCATTTTCCAGTTGGTCGGGCATAAAGAAAGAATCTCAACCATGGAAAACCCCAATCCGTCAATCTGGCATTGGAAGGCTTTCTTGATTGCTTTCTTTGTTTTGTTCACACCTGCCGGAGAATTGACAATACATCTTTCGATGTAAGTTGAACCATTTAACTGGGAAAAAATTTCACTTACATTAACCGGGTATCCATCCAGTGTTTCATGGCGTCCCGCCGGGCTTGTCGTTGTTTTTTGTTTCAACATTGTTGTCGGGGCCATCTGCCCGCCGGTCATTCCATAACAAGCGTTATTGATAAATATAACAGTAATATTCTCACCGCGATTGGCGGCATGAATGCTCTCGGCAATGCCGATTGCGGCCAAGTCGCCATCACCTTGATAGGAAAATACAACACGGTCGGGAAGGCTGCGTTTTATGGCAGTTGCCATTGCCGGGCCGCGCCCATGAGGCGCTTCAATCATATCCACATCAAAGTAATTATAGGCTAGAACAGCGCAACCTGCCGGCGGTACACCGATGGTAATGCCTCTTATATCCATCTCGTCAATAACTTCCGCGACAAGCCTGTGAACAATACTATGTCCGCAACCGGGACAATAATGGAAAATATTTTCTTTTAAGCTTTTCGGCCGTTTAAAAACTGTCTTTGCCATATATTTATTACCCTTAAATTACTTCCCATTAATTCTTAATCATTCTTATCGCAGAGTCTGGCGATCACATTGGCCAGTTCTGCCGGTGTGGGCACTGCCCCGCCCGGACGGCCATGAAATTCTATATTGGCATAGCCCTGCAGCGCAAGCCTCACATCCTCTAACATTTGACCGGTGCTCATTTCAAAAACGAGAAAATTTTTAATTTTTGACGATAAGGCACGCAGTTTTAATTCCGGAAAAGGCCAGAGGGTGATCGGACGGAAAAGGCCTACCTTCATTCCCTGATCACGCAGGCGTTTGATTGCGCCTTTAGCAATTCTGGCGGCTGTTCCATAGGCCACAATGACCATTTGAGCATCTTCGATGTTATGCTCTTCATGCAGCGTTTCGTTTTTAGTGATTACTTCGTACTTGCGCGCCAGCTTCCAGTTGTGTTCTTCACTGTCGATAGGATCAAGATAAAGGCCGCGGATGAATTTGCTTTTACCTGCGCCTGCGCCACGCAACATGAATTTTTCGCTGTACTGACACGGTTTTGGTTTCTTGAAGATAACCGGCTCCATCATCTGTCCCATCATGCCATCGGCAAGAATCATTACCGGCGTACGGTATTTATCGGCCAGATCAAAGGCATCCATGGTCAAATCAGCCAGCTCCTGACATGTTCCCGGGGCGTAAACAATAGTGCGGTAGTCTCCATGACCTCCGCCGCGTGTGGCCTGAAAGTAATCTCCCTGTGACGGAAGAATATTGCCCAGGCCCGGTCCGCCACGCATGATGTTAACAATAATACCGGGAAGCTCACAGGCGGCCATCGAAGAAATTCCCTCCTGTTTCAAAGAAATGCCGGGGCTGGATGATGAAGTCATTACCCTTACTCCGGTTGCGCTGGCACCGGCAATCATATTAATTGCTGCTATTTCACTTTCCGACTGAATAAATACTCCACCATCGGCTTTGCGCATATGCTCGGCCATATATTCGGTAAGTTCATTTTGTGGCGTAATCGGGTAACCGGCGTAAAAACGGCAACCCGCACGAATTGCGGCTTCAGCGATAATATTGTTTCCTGACATCAGTACTTTATTCACGGAACACCTCAATTGCTATGTCCGGGCACATCGTAGCGCAAATAGCGCATCCGTTGCACTCCTTTTCTTCGTTTATGCAGACAGGACGATAGCCATGGGAGTTATACTCCTTTGCAGGAATAATGTGACCCTTGGGGCAAAAATAAATACAAAGGTGACACTCCTTGCAAAGCTCTTTGTTTATCTTGATATGACCTTTCACATTATATCCCCAAAACAGTTTATACCAAGTTGCTTTCAAAAAACAAATTATGAATTTTTGAAAGCTTACTTGGTATTATGCCTTTGATTCAAGTACTTTTAGAGAATGTTATCTTGCTTATTAACAAAAGAAAGTCAAGTATTTTTGAAATCACTAATTATGAAACCCAAATCCCGCGTCGCTTTGCTCCTGGGATAATTCGATTAACGCTTCAGACTTCACCCCGACTCGTCGGGATTCGTTTTTAACGAATCTCATTAAATTTTGCTTATTTGAAATCCTTCTAATTTTATGGCGATTGATCTCTGTAACAAATCAATAGAAATAACGAAAAGTTCTTTTTCGAAATCGCTGCTGACAACTGTTCCCTCGATTCCGGCAAACGGTCCATCGATTATACGCGCCAGTTCGCCCGCCTTGGGGAAATTAAATGTAAAGATTTCCACTTTTTTACCCAGAAATCGTTGAATAGCCTGTATCTTGTCTTCGGGCACCGGTATCGGTTCTGAATTTTCTTTTTTCCCCAGAATGCTGACAGTACCGGGAGTTTTGAGAATCATTAGTTTGATTTCATTATCAAGTAAATTTGCTTCAACAAAAAGATACCCCGGAAAAAGCGGAACAGATATTTTTTTCTTCCGGTCTTTTCGCTTGCTCCACACCTCTATCTCAGGTAAAAAGGTTGTCAAGTTCTTCTGGGTAAGACCGGAATTCGCCTTGTATTCATGACGGCTTCTTGTATGTACGGCATACCATGCCATAGTAAAATACCCGCGAATTATGTAAATTGAGAAAAAAGTTGATGCCCATTTATAATAAGAGATGACATTTTGCAATGGAGAAATGATGAAGATTTTCCGTCTGGCCGGAATCAAACTGACATTAGATGAAAGTGAAGAAATCTTGGCGGCGAAAGCTGCCGACGCATTAGCCATATCGCGTGAAAATATTGCTTCAGTTGAAGTAATAAGAAAAGCGATAGACGCAAGGCGCAATAAGCCGCCCCATTTTGTTTATGTTGTTCAAGTTCGAGTTTCCGCAAGCGTTAATCTGCCGGCGAAATTTAAAGAAGGCATTATATTGCAGGAAGTAAAAGGTGAACCGCCAGTTCCGCTGCTCGTATCTGTTCGCTTGCCCAAACTTCCTGTTGTCGTAATCGGCAGTGGCCCGGCCGGTATTTTTGCCGCTTATGTTCTTGCTCAAAGAGAGATTCCGGTAATACTTCTGGAGAGAGGCACCCAGGTTGAGACGAGGGTCACAGATGTGCAGGCATTTTGGGAGGAGGGCGTTCTTAATCCCCAAAGCAATGTTCTTTTCGGCGAAGGAGGTGCCGGAACATTTTCCGATGGAAAGCTGACCTCGCGTACAAAAAATCCATATTCATCATGGATAAAGCAAGTTCTTGTGGAAATGGGCGCGCCGGAAACTATTCTCACTGAAGCCAAACCTCACATTGGCACTGATCGGCTACGCAAGGTAATCGTCAACTTAAGAAAAAAACTTATCGAAATGGGTTGCGAAATTAGATTTTCAGCACAGGTTACTGATTTTATAATTTTGAACGGAGCCATCAGCGCGCTGATTATTAATGAAAAAGACGAGATTAAAACCAGTCAGGTGATCTTAGCCATCGGCCAGAGCGCCGATGATACTTATTTGCGATTATTTGAACGTGGTATAAAAATGGAGGCCAAACCATTTGCCATTGGTTTGCGTGTAGAGCATCCGCAGGAACTGATCAATTCCATCCAGTATGGTAAATGGCGCAATCATCCTCAACTGCCACCGGCGGAATATTTCATTACGGCAGCGCTGCCAGATTTAAATCGCTCGGTTTATACTTTTTGCATGTGTCCGGGAGGTTCGGTTATTGGTTGTGGCAACTTTTCCGGTATCGTGGTCACTAACGGCATGAGCAACTCAAAGCGCAATGGCGAATTTGGCAACAGTGCCGTGGTGGTTAATGTGCGAGTGGATGATTTTGTTGAAAATGATCGTCCTCTAAATGGGTTGGATTTCCGCAGGCGTTGGGAACATCAGGCTTTCCTCTTAGGCGGAAGTAATTATTCCGCGCCAGCGCAAAAGTTGATTGATTTTCTGCAAGACAAGCAATCGAGCGTTATTGGGCGGACAAGTTTTCGCCCCGCTGTAAAACCTTCATCTCTGGCAGAGGTTCTGCCGGAATTTGTCACAAAAGCTTTAAGGCTTGGAATTGCTCAATTTGATCATAAAATGCCCGGTTTTGTTACTGAAGATGCCCATTTGATCGGTGTGGAAACAAGAACTTCATCACCGGTGCGTATTTGCCGCAGGGCTGATGGTCAGAGTGAAATTGTCGAAGGAATTTATCCTTGTGGCGAAGGTGCCGGATATGCCGGCGGGATTATCAGTTCGGCACTCGATGGAATGAAGGCCGCACAGAATTTAATTGCCAATCTAGATTAAGCGGCTATCAAGAATAATGTCGTCACCACTTCTGGTGATCTTACGAATCGACAGCTTCTTTGCCAAATCCAGATTATGAATTTTTAAATCACCTACCGCTTCGATTCCTTTACCCAAAATATTTGGCGCAATGACAGTTACCAGGCGATTGGCCAGATTATTTATCAATATGGATGTGATGATCTGAGCGCCACCTTCAATTAAGACTGAAGAAATATTTCTTTTGGCCAGTATTTTTAAAAGCTTTTTCAGGTCAACATTTCCTTGTTTGTCGGCATCTATCGTAACTATTTCAGCCCCTAGTTTGGTAAGCCTTTGAAATTGCGGGTCGCTTGCTTTCTTGATTGTGGCTATAATTGTTTTGGTTTCGGATAAGTTTTGCAGTACTTTGGACTTTGCCGGAATCTTTAATGCGGAGTCAACGATAACGCGCAAAGGATTGCGTCCGCGAACCAGGCGCACGGTGAGTTCTGGATTATCTTTGATTACAGTCCCCACGCCAACTAATATGGCATCGTGCGCGGCTCGAAGTTTATGAGTGAACTTCAGCGATGGCGGTGAACTGATCCACTGGGATTGACCTGTTGCCGTGGCGATACGGCCATCCAATGTCTGGGCGTATTTTATCGTTACAAAAGGCAGTTTTGTTTCCATAAAATGGAAAAACACTTCATTGAGCTCACGGCATTCACGCTCCAGGACGCAGGTTTTAACCTCTATGCCGCAGCTTCGCAGATAGTTAATGCCCCGGCAGGAGACGAGCGGATTGGAATCAATTGTGCCGATGACAACGCGGGCAATTTTGTGTTTGGTGATGCTGTCTATGCAGGCAGGTGTTTTGCCTTTGTGGCAACATGGTTCCAAAGTAACATAGAGGGTTGAGCCGGCAACATCTTCAGCGGCATTTTCCAGCGCGTTTATTTCGGCATGGTTCCCTCCATAGTGCTGATGATAGCCCCGGCCGATAATCCGGTCGTCTTTAACAATTATGGCACCGACCAGAGGATTGGGGCTGACATGACCCAGGCCTTTTTGGGCAAGTTTCAAGGCCATTTTTATGTAATATTCATCGTTCATGGGATAATAATTACCTCATTGTCAGATCAGATGCAAAGAAATTTATTGTAGATCAGTCCTTCGATATGATATGAAAAAGTAAATATCGGCATTGGAGTTTCACAAATCAAGGCAGTTTTAAGGAGTAATCATGAAAGGTGTAGTTCTTGCCGGCGGGTTGGGTAGCCGGCTTTATCCTCTGACAAAAGTGACCAACAAGCATTTGCTGCCGGTTTATAACGAGCCGATGATTTATTACCCCATTCGAATTCTGGTCAATGCCGGAATTGAAGAAATATTAATTGTCACCGGTGGCAATAATGCCGGTGATTTTTTATGCCTGCTGGAAAATGGCAAAGACTTTGGTCTTAAGCATATCAACTATACTTACCAGCAGGGAGAAGGCGGCATTGCCGCGGCTTTGAGCCTTGCCGAACATTTTGCTGATCGCGATAAGATTGCTGTAGTTCTAGGAGATAATATTATTGAAGGCAATATTAAAGCGATGGCGGACGAATTCCGTAAGCAAAAAGACGGTGCGCGTATATTGCTCAAAGAAGTGCCTGATCCGCAAAGATTTGGCGTGCCCGTTTTTGAAGGTGAAAAAATTGTCCGCGTGGAAGAAAAACCGGTAAGTCCCGCTTCCAACTATGCCGTGATCGGCATTTATATGTATGATTACCGGGTTTTTGAATTTATCAAATCATTAAAACCATCTGAGCGTGGCGAACTGGAGATTACCGATGTGAACAACTTCTATATCAAGGAAGGGAAGATGCAATGGAGTGTTCTTGATGGCTGGTGGTCGGACGCGGGGACTTTGAAATCTTTACAAGCCGCTGGGAATATGGTGGCGAAAACAGGAGCGAACAAAATATGATTGATGGCGTAATAGTAAAAAAACTGAAAGTCATTCCCGATGAGCGCGGCCGTTTGATGGAAATCATGCGCGCTGATGATAATTTTTTTCAAAAGTTCGGCCAGGTTTATATGACCACGGCTTATCCGGGAGTCGTCAAAGGTTGGCACTATCACAAAAAGCAGGCTGATAATATGGCTGTAGTCAAGGGGATGATGAAAATAGTCCTTTACGACGGCCGTAAAGATTCAGCTACTTTCGGCGAAATTAACGAAATATTTGCCGGTTGCCATAATCCTGTTGTGGTTCATATTCCGGCTTTTGTTTACCATGGTTTCAAATGTATCTCCGAAGAAGAAGCTGTAGTGATCAATACGCCGACGGAAGTTTACGATTATGAAGAGCCGGATGAGTATCGGTTGCCCGCGCACGGCAGTGAGATAAAGTATGATTGGGCGAGAAAAGACGGATAGATTTTGAAGTGTTATTACAATTATGGGCGGTTATAATACTTCTTGACTTAAGCATGGGAAGAGTTCATAA
>Ga0209083_1002133_pt1 | contig 19590 bp, 14 predicted proteins | sample AM7aDNAmetaG_FD_184132 | JGI IMG/M metagenome (GOLD analysis project Ga0209083, IMG submission 184132) | Freshwater microbial communities from Finland to study Microbial Dark Matter (Phase II) - AM7a DNA metaG (SPAdes) (version 3) | ecosystem: Environmental > Aquatic > Freshwater > Lake ...
AGACACCTACTTATTTCTTCTCGTTCTTTTAGAGTTAGTCTAGAATATTTTATCCCTGTCATTGATTTTCAACGCCTCCTCTGGTATTATATCACCAGAGTGTTGCGTTAAATGTGAGGGACTAGGTAAGGCTATTACTGATTTTGAGACACCCTGGCAAATCCCCAAAGACTTACGCCAAAAAACGGAATGCCGGTTGTGTTATGACGATAATTATTTATATGTCGGGTTTTTGGCCCACGATATAGATATCCGCTTCCTTGAACGCAAATACCGGGATAATGTATGTCTGGATGATGTTGTAGAAATATTTATCAATCCTTTTCCAAAGGATATCGGCTACTACGGCTTTGAAGTAAACGCCGGCGGGTATTTCCTTGATTACAAAATGGCTTTTTATAGAAGATACTTCTCTTTCTGGAGAGCGAGAGGTTTCAAAACAAAGACTTTTATAAAACAGGGCAAATTCTTTTCCTGTGAAATGGCCATCCCCTTCGCCGCCCTCAAGCGCTATCCGAATAAAGGCGAGCTCTGGAAGATGGGCGTATACAGAATAGATTATAATATCGTAAAGGGTGTAAGAACCGAAGAATACCAGGTCTGGAAAAATAGTGGAAATAAAACCCCGGACTTCCATAGGGCAAAGTCTTTTGGGCTATTAAAGTTTCAATAACTAAGATCAAAATTCTAAGCACTAAAATAGAGGATTATCAATATAAATTCAATGATTTTGTTTAGGATTTAGTATTTAGTTATTAGTGCTTGCCCTATTGTAGGTACTTCCAGAACCCCTTATTCTTCTCATCTCTCACCCCGGAAAGCACGAGGTAGTCTCTTGCCCGGGTTACGGCGACATAAAATATTCTTTTTTCTTCTTCCTCTTCCTTTAAAGCAAGTTCAATATATTCCGGAATTTCTTCTCTTATTTCTTTATCCGGGCAGTAAAGTATGCCGGTTTTTTCCATTCTCTCGTTTATTCTTATAGCATCACGGTTTTTTCTTACTTCTTCACCCATTCTGACAAAAAATACGACCGGAAACTCAAGCCCTTTGGCGGTGTGGACCGTCATAATCTTTACGGCATTCGTATCTTCGGTGCTTAGATTGGCTTTGGGTTCTTCATCGGCATCAACTCTTTCTTCAAAATAGGCCCGGATGTCCTGCAGAGAGGCGCCCTTACTTTCAAAACCCTGAATTATTTCTATGAACTTTTTTATATTTGCAGCCCGCTGGGGCTCAAAAAAGGCTTTCCATCCTTCAGTTCTTTCCATAAAACTTTCCAGGATATGACTTAAAGGTTTTTCGTTAACCTGCATAATATGTTCGGACAGCACTTCTAATTTGCCGGAGTTTTTTATCTTCTCAAAGAGAAATGCTCCGTCTTTTGCTATAAACTCAAATATCTGATCTTCATTTTGCTTAAGCAGCGGACTTTTCAGCAAGAGGTAAACACTTAAATCATCAGACGGCTCAATAAGGGAGAATAACAGGGCGCGAAGAGTGATTACCTCGGGTTGCTGATAAAAACCCAAACCATTGATTACCACATAATCAATACTCGCCTTTGTAAAAGCTTCCTCGAACTCGGTAAGATGGGTCCTTTTCCTGAGAAGGACTGCAATATCCGCCATGGTTATTTTTTCCGGGATTTCTTTTTTTTCTTTTCCTTTGCAAAATATTTCTTTTTTGCCCAAAAGTTCTTTTATACGCTTTGCCACGCTTGCGGCCTCTGCTTTACTGTCGTTTTCACCTTTAGGTATTTCGATGAGTTCAACTTTGCCGGAAACCTCTCTTTTTGGATTAAATTTTTCATACCGGGTTTTCCACTTTGGCCCGGTTACACCGCGGGTCATTATCCGGGAAAAGACACTGTTTACAAAGTTAATTATCTCTTTACCGCATCTGTAATTCTCGCTGACCTGGTGAAAAAGAAATGAGTCCCCGTGCCACTTCCTCATATCTCTTGATGCCGCATCAAAAACCTCAACATTTGCGTTTCTAAAACCATATATTGATTGTTTTTCGTCTCCGACTATAAACATAGTTGGATTAATTCCGGAGTCCCGTTTACTTCCAAGGCCTGAATGCCATTCTTCGGTAAGCTTGTTAATAATTGACCACTGCAGGAAATTTGTATCCTGAAACTCATCAAGTAAAATATGGTCGGTCTGCTCATCAAACGCAAATAAAATATTATCCACCTCGGGATTGTTGTTCAACAGAGTATAGGTTATATATTCAAGATCATTAAAATCCAGCACATTAAGTTCTTCCTTCTTTGCAAAGTATAGTTCATTGCAAAAAATAAAAATGTCATAGAACATTATGAGTTCCCGGTTAAAAACCAGACGCTTGGCTTCTTTATAGAGTTTTAAAATACTTTCGTTTAGTATTTTATAAGTTTCTTTGTCTTTTGCGTCACTTTCTTTTGGAGGTTTCTTTCTTGCCGTGCCGGAGGTAGTAAGGAACAAGTATTTTTGAAAACCCAGGAGGCGGACAATTTTCTCCGGTTCGGGTTCGCCAAGAAGAGCCCCATAATGCTCCTTAAAATATTTCTGGTTGCTGATACCGGTTAGCGCGGCAGTTCTTGCTTTAGAAAAACCTGCCGTCCCCAGAAGCTCCGGTTTTCCGACAAGCGTGGAAGGCCTTAATTTAAATAGTCTTTCTACGGTTTCTTTCACCTGTCGCCAGCCGTATTTAGTGTTTAGCTCTGACATATTCTCACGAAGACCCGCCAGCCGGGTATTCTTTCCTTCTCCCGCTTCAATTATCGCAGTAAAGGAAGATGAGAGAACGGAATCTATTATGCCGGAATCCTTCGGGTCCACTATTTCAAAATTAGGATCAAGGTTAAGTTCAAAAGCAAATCTTTTTAACATAGAAAGACAGAAACTATGTATCGTGGAAATACGCATGAGGAATACTTTTTCTTTTATTTTATCATAGAGTTCAGGTTTTTCATTTTTAAGGATGCGCAATATGCGGTCTTTCATCTCTGCGGCCGCTTTTTCAGTAAATGTTATTGCCAGAATTCGCTCCGGGCTTACACCGGCAGATAGAAGAGCAATATAACGACGGGAGAGTTTCTCGGTCTTACCCGATCCGGCAGGAGCTGCGACGACGATGTTTTTAGTTATGTCGTAAATGACATTATCTGAAGGCATAGTATATTATACAATAATTAAAACACAAATTACTCGATTTAGTAAAATATATCTCTTTTCCCGTTCTTAATATCTTTAAGACCCGAGGTAACTTGTTCCAATGTAATCGGGTTTTTTATTTGTTTCCTGTAGTGTTCTATTACTTTATAGCCGTCTTTCTTTAATTCCGGGGAAGCAAAATCTTCCAAATACTCAGCAAATGTCAGCAGTCCATTTTGACGGCAGAATTTGTGAATTTCTCCGGGTTTTGACAGATACATAAAGTCCTCTCCTGTCCGGCCCAGCCTATAGCAAGCAGTACAGAAAGAAGGAAGAAAGCCGTCTTTCAGGGCATCTATAATTACCTCTTCAAGGCTTCTTGAATCATGAGAGGTAAACTGCACCGAGTCCGTTTGTTTGCCATAGCCCCCGGTGGAGGTAACTGAAGCTGCAGAGGTTTGAGAAATTCCTATTTTGAAGGCCTTTCTTCTTATCTCCGGGGTTTCACGGGTAGAAATTATCATTCCAGTATAGGGAACGGCAAGGCGGAGTATAGCAATTATTTTTAGAAAGTCTTCATCCGAAACAGGATATTCCGGGGAATATTTAACAGTCGGGGCTTCACAAAGACGGGGCACGGATATAGTATGCGGACCAACCCCTCCGACTTTATCAAGATGCTCGGCATGAGCGATAAGACCGAGAACTTCAAACTTCCAGTCATAGAGCCCGAAAAGAACCCCAAGCCCTCTATCGTCAATTCCCGCCTCAAGCGCCCGGTCATGGGCAGTCAACTGCCGGTCATAATCTCCCTTGGGCCCCTTGTGCAGTTTTTCATAAGTAGGCCTGTGGTAAGTTTCCTGAAATAGCTGGTAAGTTCCGATATTTGAAGACTTTATTTTTTTATAGTTTTCAACGGTAGTTGCGGCAATATTAATATTTACTCTGCGGATGCTTCCTTTTTCTGTCTTAACTTTATATATCTCGTTTATAACCTCTACCACATATTCTATCGGATTCTCTTTTTTATCTTCGCCGAACTCCAGGAGTACTCTTTTATGCCCCATGTTAATGAGAATCTTTACCTGCTCTCTTACCTGCTCCATTGTGAGCTTGCTTCTTTTTAAAGCTTTGTTGGTCTGATGAAAGTTACAATAAGCACAATCATTCACACAAAAGTCCGAAACATAAAGGGGGGCAAAAAAGACAAGCCTTTCACCGTAAATCTCTTCCTTTATTTTTGCGGCAGTATTAAACATTTCTTTAAGAAGTTTGGGATCCTTGAGATTAATAAGAATTCCAACCTCTTCCAGGTTCAAACCTTTCCGTTCTTTCGCTTTATTAATAACTTTTTGCACCGTCGCTGCATCTGATTCTTTTGTGTTTTCCAAAACTTTAAATATTCTTTTTTCATCAATGATACTCATTGTTTTTCCTTCCCGCATATTCTGCAGAGTGGATCTTTTTTAAATACGACTTTCCGGAATTCCTGTTTTAATCCGTCCCAGGTCAAAAGCTCGCTGTTTAAATTCTTTCCGGTGCCGGTCAGATATTTTACCGCTTCCATTGCCTGTAAGGCTCCGACAACGCCCGGAGTTGCCCCAAGTACAGGGAATATTCCTTTTGCCGGTAAACCTTCAAAAATACAAGCCAGACAAAATGTTTTTCCCGGTCTAATGAGCGCAAGTTGGCCGAAATAACCATAAATGGCACCAAAAATTAGAGGCTTTTTCTTCGTAAAAGCATAGGCATTAAGAAGAAATCTGGTTTCAAAGTTATCGAGGCAGTCAAGCAGGATATCAGCTTTTTTTGCGTATTTATCTATATTTAAGGCTGTTATTCTTTCTGTAACGGCTTCAACTTCAATATTACTGTTAAGCGCTTCCAGAGTAACTTTAGCCGAAAGAGCCTTGTTTTTCCCTAATCTTTTACTTCCATGTACTATCTGCCGGTTAAGATTTGAACGCTCTACTTTATCCGAGTCTGCAATAATTATACGCCCTATCCCGGCTGCTGCAAGATACAAAGCGGCAGAACTTCCAAGGCCTCCGGCTCCCACCATAAAAACTGTGGCTTTTTTAAGTCTTTTTTGTCCTGTTTCCCCGAAAAGCATTATTTGCCGTTTGTAGGTCTCTTTTTCAATTTTTGATAGATTCATCTTCATTTCTTATTATATAGATTTATGGGTAGATTTTTCAATGATAAATGTCATAGAAATAAAGGTCCATAAAAGTCTTTAAAGTCCACAATGTCCTATAATTGTAAAGGAAGGCAGGTATTTCTCCGGCCTTCCTTTTTTTACCCGCCATTTGAGATCAAAAGTCGAGGTAACAGGCTGTCCACCATTCGATAATCAAACGGTGAGATCTCGACCTAAAAAGGCGGACTTAATGTCCATTATTTTAGTTTTTCAGCAGTCTGTTAGAAGTTACTTATTGGTTATTTGGTTTTCTTTTCTTGTTTTCTGAATTTTTCCAGTATTGCCGGAATCTTTTCCGGAACCAATCTTACAAATACTTCTTCGTTAACCTGAATCACCGGAGAAAGCCCGCAACAACCAAGGCACCTTGTAATACTCAGACCAAACAATCCGTCAGGAGTAACATCACCGAGTTTTATCTTGAGTTCTTCCTCAACCCGTTCAAGCAACCTTGCTCCGCCGGCCACATAACAAGCCGTGCCTTTACAAACAGAAATCTGGTATTTTGCTTTGGGTTTAAGCGAGAAAAAATTATAAAATGTGGCCATACCATAAATATGCGCGGTAGGTACACCAAGACTCTCAGAAACAACATCCATGGCTTCCCTCGGTATATAACCGAAGATCTCCTGGACCTTATGCAAGACGGTCATAAGCGCTCCCTGTTTATCATGCAGCAACTTATGTTCTTTAATAAACTCTTTTAGCTCTTTAATGCCGTCCTGTTTTTCTTTTTCTTTTAACTCAGGAGCACATGTACATGTATTATTCATCTTCTCTCCTCCCCTATCCGATATTCACGGTATCTCTGAGTTCTGAAGGCACGCCTTTCGGACATGCCGCGTGATAATGTGTATGAAGAAGCTTATGTGAAAGTTCTCCAAGCGGCTTTATCAAAAACTCTTTATAGATAGCCGTGATGAGCGGATTCTCGTGAGATTTTCTTATTTTCTTTTCTTCGTCTATAGTGTAGAGTCCTGCAGACCTTTGAGAATAGAGATCCACATCCATAGCTTCCAGGTCTCCCTGCGGATAAATCTGCCCGCCGCCGCCGATACAGCCTCCGGGACAGGTCATTACTTCCACAAAATGATATTTTCGCTTACCTTCTTTTATTTCAGTAAGAAGTTTATGGACATTTGCGAGGCCATTGACTATAGCAACATTAACCTTGGTGCCGGCGACATCAACGACGGCTTCCTTTATCCCCTTCAAGCCTCTTACATCCTTAAAATCTACGGAAGGCAATGTCTTCTTGGTAATAACTTCATAAGCGGTACGAAGCGCTGCTTCCATAACTCCGCCGGTTACCCCAAAAATAGGCGCGGCCCCGGTAGATTCTCCCATGGGCCCGTCGAACTGCCCGGGTTTAAGTTCACTAAACTTAATGCCCGCCTGTTTTATCATCTTGGCAAGTTCCCTTGTGGTAAGTACGACATCAACATCCTGAAAGCCGCTCGATTTCATTTCCGGCCGGGCACATTCGTATTTTTTTGCCGTGCAGGGCATTATAGATACAGAAAATATTTTAGCCGGATCTATTCCCGCTTTCTTTGCGTAGAAAGTTTTTATAAGCGCTCCCATCATCTGCTGGGGAGATTTACAGGTAGAAACATTTTCTATGAACTCAGGATGGAAAGTTTCAAGATATTTTATCCAGCCCGGCGAGCAGGAGGTAAACATGGGCAGTTTTCCGCCTGTTGTCAGACGCTTTATAAACTCATGTCCTTCTTCAATAATTGTAAGGTCCGCCGAGAACTGGGTATCAAAAACGACTTTAAAGCCCAGCATTCTAAGAGCTGCAACCATCTCGAAAGTTTTATCGGTGCCGGGAGCAAAACCAAAGGCCTCCCCGACGGCAACCCTTACGGCCGGTGCAATCTGCACAATACATACTTTGTCGGGATTACTCAGGTTCTTGAAAGTTTCTTTTATTCCATCTTTTTCCGTAAGCGCCGCAGTCGGGCAAACCAGCGTACACTGGCCGCAATTAATGCATACACTGTCTTTCATCTCCATATTATAGGCCGGGCCGACATTTGTTTTATAACCCCGGGCAGAGATTGAAAGTGCATTAACACCCTGAATCTCTGCGCATACCCGGACGCATTTTCCGCAAAGTATACATTTGTCGGAATCCCTGACTATGGAGCAGGAAGAACTGTCTATGTCAAAGTGCTTTCTCTCTCCGGCATAAAGATATTCCTCAACCCCGAGAGTCGTCGCTAACTGTTGCAGTTCGCAGTTATTATTCCTCTCGCAAATCTGGCATTCCTTCGGATGATTGTCCAGAATCAGTTCGACTATATTCCTTCTCGCTTCCCTTATGGCAGGTGTATTAGTTTTTACATTCATACCTTCAAAGACTGTTGTGACACACGAGGCCGGGAAGTTTTTAGCACCGTCTATTTCAACAACGCAAACCCGGCAGGCCCCGACACTTGAGAGCCTTGGATGATAGCACAGTCTCGGAATATGTATTCCTATCGAATCTGCGGCCTGCATTACCGTAGAATCTTCGGAAACTTTTGCCGCAATCCCGTCTATTTTAAGGTTCACCATTTTCTTTTCCATGTTATTCCGCCTCCTTCTTATCACAGCGCAAACAACGATCGCATTCTTCCATCGCCTGGCTCTTAGTGTACCCGAGATCTACTTCGGTAAACGCCTGTAAACGCTTTTCCATGCTAAGTTTTATGTGTTTTATTCTATGCTTTTCTTTAACCTCTTTTGTCGGATCCAGATAAGGTACTGTTTTTCTCTCACCCTTTACAACATACCTGTCTTTAGCCAGCTCCTCGCCTCTTACGCCGCTCAAGTACCTGTCTATGGAGATGGCAGCTTTTTCGCCATCCGCGACAGATTCAATAACGGTACCACCGCCGGTCACAACATCGCCGCCGGCAAAAACCCAGGGAATATTTGTACTTAAAGTTCTTTTATCCACCGCAACGGTATCCCAATCCGTCATAATAAGTTTATCTTTAGAAAGTTCCGCGCAATTAGGTTTGCCTCCTATGGCACTGATAACAATATCCACAGGTAGGATAAACTTTTCATCGGTCGGCACCGGTTTTCTTCTGCCGGTAGAATCAAATTCCCCGGATTTAGTATGTAAGCATTCCAGTTCAACTATCTTGCCGTAAGAGCCTCTTATATTGTTGGGGACCAGGAGGAAATGGAGTTTTGCCCCTTCCTTCTCGCATTCTTCCACCTCTTCAGGTAGAGCAGGCATGTCCGCCCGGTGTCTTCTATATATTACATGTACTTCGGAAGCACCCAGTCTAAGACAGGTCCGGGCAACATCCATAGCCGCATTACCCCCGCCAATCACCGCAACCCGTTGGCCCGTTACAGGAAGATTATGTTCTGCATCTATCACTATAGAATAAACACCTTTTATTTTCTTTATCTTCTCTGTATTATAATTCTTCAGGAAAGACAAAGACCCCATAAAGCCTAAAAGATCTGTGCCATGTATTCTTAACGGCACTTCTTTCCAGGCGCCAATACCCAAAAACACTGCCTCAAAACCCTTATCTTTTAAATCTTTTAACGAGATATCCCGGCCAAAATACACGCCTGTTTTAATCTTAACACCGGCAGAGATAAGTCTCTTTATATCTCTTTCAACAATATCTTTTGGAAGACGATACTCAGGAATACCCAAAGAAAGCATACCGCCGGCAATTTTTTCAGATTCATAAACCGTCACTTGATAGCCTTTTTTTACAAGATGATACGCACAGGAAAGACCCGAAGGTCCGCTTCCAATAACCGCAACCAGGGACTTGTTGAGCTTTCCTTTGAACTTATCCATTCTAATATCTCTGTCTCCGGAGGTGTAATCTGCCGCAAATCTTTTCAGCATCATAATGGAAATTGGGTTTTCCATCTTGCCTCTCCTGCAATTAGTCTCACAGGGGTGATGACAGACGCGGCCGCAAACTGAAGGCAAAGGATTTCTCTTTAAAATAAGTTCAATACTTTCCTTAAACCTATTCTCATGAATGTGCCCGATGAAACCGGGGATATCAATATTTACCGGACAGGTGTGCTGACAGGGCGAAACGAAAAGCTCTCCACAAACAGCTGATTTACATTTTCGCTCTCTGATGTGGGATTCATATTCCTCGCGGAAATATTTTATTGTAGAAAGCACGGGATTAGGAGCTGTCTGACCCAAGCCACAAAGCGCGGTTTTCTTTATACTGTTGCCAAGTTTCTCCAGTTTCTCCAGGTCGCCTTCTTTTCCTTTTCCGCCGGAGATTCTTTCTAGTATCTCAAGCATCCGCTTCGTACCTTCGCGACAGGGAGTACACTTGCCGCAGGATTCATCCTGGGTAAATTCTAAAAAGAACTTCGCAACATCCACCATGCAGTCCTTTTCGTCCATAATTATTAAGCCACCCGAGCCCATGATAGAACCGGCGGAGATTAAGGAGTCATAATCTATGGGAGTGTTTAGAAACTGTGTGGGAAGACAGCCGCCGGAAGGGCCTCCCGTCTGAGCTGCCTTAAATTTTGCTTCGGTCTTGGTACCGCCGCCAATATCAAAAATTACCTCTCCAAGCGTTGTTCCCATAGGAACTTCTACCAACCCTGTATTCTTAATCTTACCGGCAAGCGCAAATACCTTAGTACCTTTAGATTTTTCCGTACCGATAGAGGAAAAGAATTCCCATCCGTCAAGAATGATTAGAGGAATATTGGCCCAGGTCTCAACATTATTAATAAGCGTCGGGCAGCCCCAAAGACCTTTCACTGAGGGATAAGGAGGCCTGGTAATAGGCATACCTCTCATTCCCTGGATAGAGTTAATCAAGGCAGTTTCCTCGCCGCAAACAAAAGCCCCGGCGCCAAGCACAATATCTATATCAAAAGAAAAATCGGTTCCTATAATATTCTTCCCGAGCAGGTTCTTTTTCCTGGCAATTTCAATAGCAATTTTCAACCTTTTAACAGCAAGAGGATACTCCGCACGGATATAGACTATACCAATATTTGACCCGACAGCATAACCGCCTATAGTCATGGCCTCTATCAGACTAAACGGATCACCTTCTATCATACTCCGGTCCATAAACGCACCCGGATCCCCTTCATCGGCGTTACAGATAACATATTTTACCGGAGCATTCTGTGCGGCAACGAAGCCCCACTTTGTACCTGTTTTAAAACCGCCGCCCCCGCGACCCCGGAGGCCGGACTTTGTAATATCTTCAATTACTGTCTCCGGCTTGTAAGCCGTCAGAACTTTTGCAAGAGCTTCATAACCCCTAACGCAAAGATAATCATCTAAAGATTCCGGATCTATGGCTCCGCAATTTCTCAAGGCCATCCGCTTCTGTTTGGAGAATTCTTCCAAATCCCCGAAAATATAGGAAGAACGGTTAGTTAAGAACTCATGGCCAAAATCCGCAGGCGCCGGAAGAATTTTACTTTCCCTTTCTACTTTTTTCTTGGCATACTCTGCTATTATTTTCTTTATTTTTTTCTCGTCAACATTTTCATATTTCATTGTTTTTTTGCCCGGCACAAATACTTCAAGAGTGGGCTCAACATGACACCTGCCGGCACAGCCCTTTTCACTGATATAGACACCCCTGAGTTTTCTTTTTTTTATCTCTTCCTGAAGGGCATTAAGGACCTTTTTCGACCCCGCGGCTATTTCGCAGGTTGACATGCCAACGCTAAATCTTATGTTCGCATTCCATTTTGGGATATTGCTCTTTATTGCTTTTTGTTTCATACTTTTTATCTTCTCAAGCGCACTGCTCATTTTCAGCTCCTTCTTCCGATTTTTTTGCGGAAAAGAAATATTTTATCTGATATTTATTTGTAAATTTCACTAACGATAGCGATAAAATAAACGGAAAATATTTTTCCGGGCACTCATGCACCATGCTCATTTTTCTGTTTTTCGCCGCGGTGCCTCGCATTAACATAATAGATAACATTCTCAAGTTCTATCGCCAGACTTACATTATTTACAACCACCTTTTCCGGCACTCTTAGAGTGACCGGAGCAAAATTAAGAATTCCTTTTATACCCGCAGAGACCAGAATCTCGCTTACCTCCTGGGCAACCGTCGCAGGGACCGCAAGTATGGCGACTTTAACCTTGTTGATCTTGACATACTCAAAGACATCTTTTATATTATGTATCTGGATATTGTTTACTTTGCCCTGCTTGGCCGGATCGGCATCAAATGCGGCAACGATATTTATATCTTCTTTCTCAAAACCACGGTATCTTGCAAGCGCGCTTCCAAGGTTACCGGCACCTACCATTATAACTTTCTGGATTTCGTCTTTACCAAGAATATAATTTATCTTCTCGATAAGATTATCGATGATATACCCGCCTTTCTTGTTCCCTGAGATTCCAAAGAGCGAAAAATCTTTCCTTACCTGGACCGCCGTAACAGCGGTTGCCTCGCCAAGATTGTCAGAAAATATCTTAACATAGCCAAGTTCCTTAAGATCTTTGAGCGTCCGTCTGTAACGACACAACCTTTGTATGCAGTTTCTAGATTCCGACATATTGCACCACCTTTCACATTATATGTGATTTTATATTGCGCGTCAATAATAATGTGTCATTTGGCATATAAAGGCTTTGACGCTATCCAGATTTTACATTGTTATTCAATGTTTATTTTAACATATTGCTCTATATGTCACAATATATATCTTTAGGCAAGGATATAATAAAAAAGGCGAACTATGTGTACTATATTTCACATAATATTCGCCTTTTCCTTTATTCCTATCTTATGTAAATCGGCCTTGCTTTATATTCGGTATGGCAGAGCTTGTGTGATTTTTCTCCCAATGGTTTACCCAGGAAATCCTTATAAAGTTTTTTCACATAAGGATTTTTGTGTGAACATCGAAGTTCTTTATCCTTATCATCCTGATAAATTGCTGAGCTCCTCTTTAAACGAAGCGCATCCGTGACATTATACGGCTGACCACCGCCGCCTACACACCCGCCGGGACAAGCCATAACTTCAATAAAATGATAGGGTAGTTCTTTCCCCTCTTTTTTTGCCTGCCTGACCCTGTTAAGGACCTCTTCTACATGAGAGAGCCCGTGAGCTACCGCTATTCTTATCTTTGTTCCTTTAATATCTATCTCTGCTTCTTTAATACTTTCAAGACCTCTTGTTTTTATAAAATTAACATCTTCAAGTTCCTTCCCGGTTACTATATTGTAGGCTGTTCTAAGCGCAGCTTCCATGACTCCGCCGGTTGCTCCAAAAATAACGCCGGCGCCCGAGTATTCTCCAAGCAGGCCATCAGCTTCCTCATCAGGAAGATTCAAAAAATCTATCCCTGCTTGTTTTATCATGCGTGAAAGTTCGCGGGTGGTAATGGTAACATCGATGTCCTGAAAGCCCGAAGCAAACATTTCACCCGATCTCGTTATTTCATATTTCTTGGCAGTGCAGGGCATGATTGAGACCATGTAGATCTTGGCCGGATCTATACCGTTCTTTTCGGCGTAATAGGTCTTTGAAAGCGTTCCAACAATTTCATGCGGAGACTTGCAGGTAGAAAAGTGATTGATCATATCCGAATGGAATTTCTCCATAAAGTCAACCCAGGCAGGACAACAGGAGGTTATAAGCGGCAGTTCCCCTTTGTTATGCAACAACCGTTCAACAAATTCTCCGGCTTCCTCCATTATAGTGACATCCGCACCGAAGTTAGTATCAAAGACGGCTTTGAAACCCATTCTTCTAAATAGAGCGTAAAGTTTCTTTGTCAGATTTTTACCCACTACACCAAAAGCCTCGCCTATAGCCACCCGGACTGCGGGTGCGATTTGAATAACGCAGTATTTATCCGCGTTTTTAAGCGCCTCCCAAACCAGGCGGGTATCATCTTTTTCAAATATTGCACCGGTAGGACAATGCGCAGAACATTGGCCGCATTTCACGCAGGGAGATTCCGAAAGTTTAATGTCTCCGGCCGGCGAGATCCTGGTATCCATCCCGCGCTGAAGGAAGGACAGCGCCCAAACATCCTGGCCTTTTTGGCAAACTTCTATGCATCTTCCGCATAATATACATTTTGTAGGATCAAGAACTATAGTCCCGGTGGTGGAATCCTGAGGAATATCTCTTAAAAATTTCTTAAAAACATCTTCCCTGATACCAAAATCCGAAGCCATACTCTGCAGTTCGCAATTACTATTCCTGCCGCATTTAAGACAATCATTCGGATGATTGGAAAGTATCAGTTCAAGAACCGTTTTTCTTACTTCTACAATATCCGGGTCATTGGTGGTTATTTCCATCTTGTCTTCTATCGGTGTACAGCAGGCCCGGAACATCTTGTTGGAACCTTTTACTTTTACAATGCAAAGACCACAGGCCGCAGAAGGCGGCAGGTCTGGATGCTTGCAAAGTGTCGGTATTTTAATCTGAACCTTTTTGGCTGCCTCCATAACGGTGGTCCCTTCTTTTACTTCCACCGTGATACCATTAATTTTAGCTTCTATCATTTTATACATTTGTCCTACTCCTTAGTTACAGCTTTAAATTTACAAACATCAAAGCAAAGGCCGCATTTTACACACTTAATCGGATCTATAACATACCCGGCTTCACGGCTTCCCAGAATGGCAGCCGACGGGCAATTTTTAAAACAGAGCCCGCATTTCTTGCACTTTGGAGGAAGTATCTTGAAATAGATAAGGGCTTTACACTTCCCGGCCGGACACTTTTTTTCAATAATGTGCTTTTTGTATTCCTCTTCAAAATACCTGATGGTTGAAAACACCGGATTGGAAGCCGATTGCCCAAGACCGCAGAGCGAAGCTTTCTGCATAGCATAGGAGATCTTTTTTAATTTATCCAGATCTTCCATCTCCCCTTTTCCCTCTGAAATTTTTTCAAGGAGATGAAGAAGCTGGTAGCCGCCTAAACGACAGGGCGCGCATTTTCCGCATGACTCATCAACACAGAACTTAAGGTAAAACTTTGCAAGGTCGACGAGACAGTCAGTTTCATCAATAGCGATCATTCCACCTGAACCCATAATAGATCCAAGTTTGCCGAGATTTTCATAGTCTACCGGAGTATCCAGAAATTCCTGAGGAATAACCCCGCCGGAAGGCCCGCCTGTTTGGACAGCTTTGATTGATCTGTTATTAAGTATTCCACCGCCTATATCAAAAATAATTTCCCGGATAGTTATCCCCATAGGGACTTCAACCAGGCCGGAATTTTTTACTTTTCCGGTAAGAGCAAATACTTTTGTACCTTTGCTTTTTTCAGTACCGATAGAAGCAAATTTTGCGCCCCCGCCAAAAATCAGCTGTGGAATGTTGGCAAGCGTCTCAACATTATTAATGATAGTTGGTTTTTCCCACAAACCCTTTACCGAGGGATAGGGCGGCCTTGGATGAGGTGTACCTCTTTTACCTTCTATGGAAGCAATCAGCGCCGTTTCCTCCCCGCAGACAAAAGCTCCGGCTCCAAGCCTGATTTCAAGTTCAAAACTATAATTACTGCCAAGTATATTATTTCCGAGAAGTCCTGCTTCTACAGCCTGATCTATGGCTTTCTGGACCCTTTCAACAGCAAGAGGATATTCAGCTCTTATATAAAAATACCCTTTCGATGAGCCTATAGTATAGCCCGCAATTATCATTCCTTCCAAAACGGAATGCGGATCACCTTCCAGAACGCTTCGATCCATGTAGGCCCCGGGATCACCTTCGTCACCATTACAGATAACATATTTTTCCGGGGAATTCATACCGCGGGCGAAATTCCATTTCATCCAGGTAGGATAACCAGCGCCGCCCCTGCCGCGAAGCCCGCTTTTTTTGAGTTCTTCTACCACCTGCTCCGGTTTCATTTCTAAAAGAACCTTAGCCAGGGCTTTATACCCTCCGGCGGCCAAATAATCCTCAAGGCTTTCCGGATCAATATACCCGCAGTTTTTAAGAACTGCCCTCATTTGTTTGGATTTTTTCTCATAAAGCAATTCTTTTATTACTTTATTGCCTTTTATGGTTTCTTCTATTATTTTTTTTACATCGGTGTTCTTCAGGCCGGTGTAAACTATATTTTCCGGCAAAATCTTCACCGCCACGCCTTTCTCATATAAACCCATGTCGGCAATTCTTACAACCGAGGCTTGCTCAATTAGATTGGTGTCTCTCAACTCATTTGAGAAGAGAGTGTAAAAATCATTAACGCGATCCTGCTGGGTAGAATCGGTATCCTTAAGATATATTATTTTCTTTTGCATGGCCTATGTCCTTTTTAGTTAATTTCGAAGATATAATCATGGAGAAGTTTTTTATTCCTCACATGACGCTCAAGAATAGTAATAGCAACATCTTTGTTAACCCGCCCATAGAGAACTTTTGGCAGGCCTTCCACATTCACTTCCACCAGCGGTTCAACAGAACAGGCACCCTGACAACCGCATTTTCTGATATCAATTTCAATATTCCGTTTTTTAGCTTCTTCTATAAGAGTGGCATATACCTCATCGGCCCCGGCAGCAACACCGCAGGTGCTCATTCCAACCTTAATCCAGCTTTTCCCTAGATCCTTCTTTAAAGGATCTATCTTCTCTATATCTTCTTTTGTTATTTTTTTCATATATTATTCCTCTTCCTTCACATACTTGGATAAAATATCCGCGACCTCATTCTTCTTAACTTTTCCATAGACTTTTTCGTCTATCATCATCACCGGCGCCAACCCGCAGCAGCCCAGACACCGGACAACATCGAAATGAAACATCGAGTCCTTTGTGGTCTGCCCTTCTTTGATATGCAAAATTTTCTCTACCTCTTCAATTAATGAGGAAGCATCTCTTAAATAACAAGCTGTTCCCATACACACAGAGACATTGTGTTTTCCCGGTGGTTCAAGTTTAAAATAATTGTAAAAGGTAATTACTTCATAGATCCTTGCCAGAGGCACATCAAGAAGCCGGGAAAGTTTAAGAGAGGTGTCTCTGGGTACATAGCCATAAATGTTCTCTATGCTATGAAGAATCATTATCAGGTTACCTTTCTTACTTTTCCACTTCTTGACAAGCCCTTCTAAATCTGCCTGCAGCCTATCTTTTTTCATTTTCTTTGCCCATCCTTTATGTGACGATTTTCACAAATATAGCACAATTATGCGTCAATTGCAAGTATAATGTTTTTATCGCTTGATTTATCTTTGTGTTTGGGTGGCTTAATGTGACTAATATCACATTTTGTATTTTATATCAACCTCTACGATGCCGCAAACAGAATTTACCAGCAATATCCGGTCGGCTTCTTTAAGGTCTTTTAGTTTAATGACGCACTCCGTTGCTTTTTTTTCTTTAAGCAGATACTCCCGGAAAACGCCGGGTAAAAGTCCCGAAGCTGCGGCCGGAGTATGATACTTCCCGTTCTTTATAATGAAAATATTTGTTATGGCCCCCTCTGTAACCTCTTCTCTTTCGTTCAAAAATATTACATCAAAAATGCCCTTACCGTCTATTTTTCTTCTTTCTTCTTCATAGAGGATTCTCCTGGTAGTTTTATGGAATAAAAACCTGTCTTTACTGTTAACCCTTTTTACGGAAAGCACGGCCTGCCATTTAGCAGAGTTTTTGAGGAAATATTCGCTTTTTGAGAGCTCAATACTTCCGTTTTTTGATAAAAGGAGTCTGAGCTTGTATTTTTTATTTTTTTGAAATCTTTTTTCTAAACTCCGGAGCTTCTTGCAAATTGTGTTGACATCCAATCTGAAGTCAAAATATTTTGCGGACCTTTCCAGCCGCCTAAGGTGCCCGTTCAATAAAAAATATTTTTTATCCCAAAGCATGGTTTCAATTATTCTAAATTCTTCAGTCTTTTCCGTGAGAAATCTTGCTTTTAAAAGAGCTTCTTCATATTCTTCTTTTACTTTTGAATCAAAGACAATCCCGCTGCCTATCCCCAGCTCCCCTGTTTTGCCTTTTAAGAGAATTGTTCTGATCGGGATAGAGAATACGGCATTCCGGTTTGGCGAAATAAAACCAAGTGCCCCGCAGTATAATTTACGGTTTTCTTTCTCAAGTTCTCTTATAATTTGCATAGCTCTGATCTTCGGTGTTCCGGTTATGGATCCTCCGGGAAAGATGTTTTTAAATATCTCCAGCCAGGATATTTTGTTTTTTAACCGGCCCCTGACAGTACTTATCATTTGAAGCAGTGTGTTATATTTTATTACCTCATATATTTTTGAGGTAGAGATACTTCCGGTTCTGCAGATTCTGCCGAGATCATTCCTGATCAAGTCAGTTATCATGATATTTTCTGCCCGGTTCTTGCTGCTTCTTGAAAGCTCCTTCATTTTAGCGGCATCTTCTAAAAAATTCCTGCCGCGCTCCATTGTCCCTTTCATGGGTTTTGATTCTATCAGGCCTTTTTTCACGGAAAAAAAGAGTTCAGGTGAGAGCGAGAGTACGGTCTTGTTTTTTAAATTTAAAAATGCGGAGTAGGGCACCGCCTGTTTTTCCGTTAAACTGCGATAAAACGCGAACGAATCCCCGGAAAAAGCAAAATTCAACTTGCCGGTATAGTTAATCTGATAAACATCCCCGTTTATAATATATTTTTTTATCTTTTCAAGGTTGTCTTTGTATTGCTGAAAAGGAACATTAAATTTAAGATTGCTGACCTTAAAAGAGTTGCCTTGCCTATTAAGACGGTATTTAGAAGACTTTAGTATTGCGGGTTTTTTAAAAGCATAAAGTTCCAGCAAAGGAAATTTATATTTTTTTGCAAAGAGCGCCGGGAAAGAATCTTTTTCAAAACTGTAGCCCAGCTCATAAGACAAATAACCTGCGATCCAGTAACCTTTACCAAGAAATTTTTCAATCTCTTCAAGCGCTTTTTCGGCGCCGGGACCATCATAAGCTATAAGAGTTTTAACCGGTTCTTTAAAAAGGTAGGAGTGTTTGTTCTGTTTGTCCTGACGACAACTTTCAAAAAGCATTTTAATCTGATATTTTTTGGGTTTAATTTTAACCATCTTTTTCATTGTCATATAAGTGTTCCCATAAGGGAGTTTTTTGGGATAACAGAGCGCCTTTTTGCCTTGATCTTAACTATTAGTAAAATGCAAATCAACTTTCTCGAATAATTCAAGCCAAAAAAAGACAAAAGTGCTCGACGGACCATTATAACCATATTCGCTGAAAATTTCAAGCTTTTGACACTTTTCGAACTTTTCAGAACGAGGGCAAGAATAAAGCCCTGAAAGATAAAAAGGCACCGAAAGTTTTCGGTGCCCTGAATTTGCTGGTTGCGGGGGACCGATTCGAACGGTCGACCTTCGGGTTATGAGCCCGACGAGCTTCCAGCTGCTCCACCCCGCGATATTTAATTGTTTTCTAATGAATTTTGATTATACAGGGTATTTTTGCGTTTTTCAATACAAATCTGACATACAAATCTGAATAGAAGAACAGAAGGGCAGCAAAAACTAAAAGCAAGAGATTTTACGCGCTCATTATTTAAAATTGTTTCAAGCTTTTGAAACACGCTACTCGCAATCCGTGACCCGCAACATTTATTAAAACCTATACCTTACCACCGGTTTACCCTTGATTCCAAATTTAGAAAGCATATCTGCTAAAAGTTCCGTAGGCAGTCCAACAATATTAGTTCTGGATCCGTTAAGCACGGTTAAATATTTATCATCTTCCTGTATTCCATACCCGCCCGCTTTATCCAGATTTTTTTTCGCCAAATATTCTATTTCCCCGGCAGACAATTTCTTCATTCTAATTTTTGAGACACAGGCCCGGACCAGGGCTCTTCCCGAAGGAAGCTCCAATACCGCAACAGCGGTCCAAACGGATTGATTTGTACCGCTTAAGGTTCTCAGCATTTTTTTGGCTCTGGTAATACTAACCGGCTTTCCATATATCACACCTTTTACAACAACAACCGTATCGGCAGAAACAATTATGGCTGAACCGAGCTGTTTTGAAACTGCCAGAGCTTTTTGAAGCGCTACTCTTTTAAGAACTTTAACAAGAAATTTCTTGCCCATGCTTTCGTCAATTTCCGGAGGTATTACCGTGAAATTCTTCAAACCCATTCTTTTTAGAAGCTCTTTCCTTCTAGGAGACGCTGAAGCAAGGATAATGGTTTTTTTCATGGTGGTATTCTACCATATTATATATTAAAAAGTAATTGAGAATTCCGCATATATTATGCTAAAATCATCACAGGCTATTTTT
>Ga0209083_1002134_pt1 | contig 19585 bp, 18 predicted proteins | sample AM7aDNAmetaG_FD_184132 | JGI IMG/M metagenome (GOLD analysis project Ga0209083, IMG submission 184132) | Freshwater microbial communities from Finland to study Microbial Dark Matter (Phase II) - AM7a DNA metaG (SPAdes) (version 3) | ecosystem: Environmental > Aquatic > Freshwater > Lake ...
TATCTTTTTTCATGAAAAAGGCGTTGTTTATGTGATTGGTAATTGGGAAACTACAAATCACAGCGTAACACCGCCTTTTTCATTAGATATCCACAACACTAATTCTCCAAGAACCAATACGGCTTGACTTTATTATTTTAGCCTGTAGTATAGTCCCTACACCATGAAACGCATGGGGGTACTTTGAAAGTCACATAAAAAGTTATAGAGAATGTAATATCCTCGTATACTCTTAGCGGAGTTACGGTGAGATAAGTGCAAGTACACAAATATATTCAAACAATGATTCTAAAATCGGTCCATTTTATTCACTGGACCTTAATGAGCAAGGGAAGAGGTTTTGCGTTTAGCTACGCAAAGCAAGTAGCGAATTAAAAGTAGATTGCTAGCGCCTTCTATTTTGTTCCGTTCGCTTATAGTTAAGAGTTTGATCCTAGCTCAGGATGAACGCTGGCGGCGTGGATAAGGCATGCAAGTCTAGCGGGTCCCGCAAGGGATCAGCGGCAGACGAGGTAGTAATAATTAAGTACGCACCCTGGGGTCGGGCATAGCTATCCGAAAGGATAGGTAATTCCCGATAGTCTCGCAAGAGTAAAGTTTTTTCGCCCTGGGAGCGGCTTGATCGGTATCAGCTAGTTGGTAAGGTAACGGCTTACCAAGGCTATGACGCCTAGGGGACCTGAGAGGGTGACCCCCACCGATGGGACTGAGACACGGCCCATACACCTACGGGTGGCTGCAGTCGAGAATCTTCCGCAATGGACGAAAGTCTGACGGAGCGACGCCGCGTGGAGGATGAAGTTCTTCGGAATGTAAACTCCTTTTGCCAGGGAAAAAGTTATTGATTGTACCTGGAGAATAAGAAGTTGCTAAACTCGTGCCAGCAGCAGCGGTAATACGAGTGCTTCGAGCGTTATCCGGAATCATTGGGCGTAAAGGGTGTGTAGGCGGCGATGTTAGTCTTATGTTAAATCTTTCGGCTCAACCGAGAGTCTGCATGGGAAACGGCATTGCTTAGAGGACGGAAGAGGTCACTGGAACTCATGGTGTAGCGGTGAAATGCGTTGATATCATGGGGAACACCAAAAGCGAAGGCAAGTGACTGGTCCGCTCCTGACGCTGAAACACGAAAGCGTGGGTCGCGAATGGGATTAGATACCCCAGTAGTCCACGCCCTAAACGATGATCTCTAGCTTTGAGGAGTATCGACCCTCTTCGAGGCCAAGCAAACGCGATAAGAGATCCGCCTGGGTAGTACGGCCGCAAGGTTGAAACTCAAAGGAATAGACGGGGACTTGCACAAGCGGTGGAACATGTGGTTTAATTCGACGCTAAACGAAGAACCTTACCAGGGTTAGAAATCCATTCGAAGATTGGCAGAAACGTCAATCGCCGCAAGGCGGATGGACAGGTGCTGCATGGCTGTCGTCAGTTCGTGGTTTGAACTGTTCCCTTCAGTGGGGTAACGAACGCAACCCCTGTTGCCTGTTATAAGTGTCAGGCGAGACCGCCCAGCCCACAGTATGTGAGGTTGGAAGGTAAGAAACAGGAAATAGACAGTATAGTAGATAGTGTTTTTCTTATTTTGCTTCGGCTCGCATTTTGCGGGCTGGGAGGAAGGTGGGGATGACGCCAAGTCAGCATGGCCCTCTGATACCCTGGGCTACACACGTGTTACAATCGCCTCTACAACGGGACGCAATGTCGTAAGACGGAGCAAACCCTTATAAAGGAGGCGCCAGTTCGGATAGAAGTCTGCAACTCGACTTCTTGAAGCCGGAATCGCTAGTAATCGCAGGTCAGCTATACTGCGGTGAATACGTTCTCAAGTCTTGTACTCACCGCCCGTCAACCCAAGGGAGTCGGAGGTGCCCAAAGTCTCACCTCGTGTGGGCCTACGGCAAATTCGATGACAGGGGGTAAGTCGTAACAAGGCACGGGTAGCGGAAGCTGCTCGTGGAATATTTCAAGAGAATCACGTCTTTGCCCATTTTTTATTAAATGGCGCAATTGACTTAAATGTCGATCGTTTCTCCGTTTCATCTCTGATGAAGCGGGTTAAAGAAATGTGGTTATCGCTCTACAACCAAAAATGTGAGCGCTTAGTTTCCAAAGATAGGGAACAACACATGGAGATTATCAATTGAAATCTTCATGGGTGAACGGGACAAAATAAAGAGCGCTAAAAACAGCATAAAACCGCCTAACATGGCGGTTTTTGCGTATATCTATTGACTTTATGCCCAAAAACGTGCTATTATATAGACCGCTAATGTACCGTAGCTACCCTTAAAAAGGGCTACGTAAAAAAGAAAATAACCAAGTAAAAACAAAGGAGGAGACGATGAAATCGTTTCTTATTCTAGTCACACTGATGTTCGCAGTGGTTTGCAGCGTCAACGCCGACGTGACTCACGAGGTCAATGTGCTCGAACGCACGATCTATCATGAAGCCGCCAATCAAGGCTCCAACGGAATGTATATGGTTGGATGCATAATCGAGCAGCGCATGATCGAAAGGAACCTCTCCGCGTCGGAAGTTTGTCTTCAGAAGAGTCAATTCAGTTGCTGGAACAAGGCGACTGAAGAGGACAAGCAATACCGAGCACTGCCGAATGATTGGGCGTCTGATTATACGCATGAGTTGGCTGAGGCGATCGTGTCCGGAAAAGGCCTTGATCGTTCGGTGATCGGCTTCGCCAATCATTATTGCCGGATCGACAAACATCCGTCATGGGCGAAGAAAAAGTATTGGGTCAAACTTGTGGGCGTCCACAACTGTTACAGATTGCCATAAGGTTGAGTTCGAGAAAATCATAAAGCGCCGTAAGGGGAGAGTTCATTCTCAAACCTTGCGGCGCTAAATTCGTGGACATTTTTTGTTTTTAGGCGGAATCTGGTTTTGGTTTTGCCCATTTTTCATATTTAGACTATAGTAGAGGCGCGAGCCGATAGGCGAGCAAATGGGCGCGTGGCGAAATTGGCAGACGCATACGCTTCAGGTGCGTACGGAGCAATCCATGGAGGTTCAAGTCCTCTCGCGCCCACTGAATTGGATCCTAAAAAGGTGACTTATTTTCATAAGTATGTTTAACTGTACCTAGTTGTTCCTAAAATCATATCTTACTGATATTGGTTGTCGATGAAATAAACCCCGCAATAAAAGGATTGAAATGAAAATTCTGATGATCATTGTAGTGCTTGTTTTGTTGTTCATATGTCTAGCCAAATGGTTCCAAAGACTTATATCCAAGTCCTCACCATCTATCCGAAATCTACAGATTTTGGTTGCTGGTCGTTGCTTGGGGTGTGAGTCTTTCCTGAAGCCGCCAGAGCGAATATCTGGAAGTAGGCTTTGTCAGACATGCTTGTTGCCATAGTCGGCTCACCACAAACTGGTCCAGTTGTTTGGTGGGCCTTTTTGTTTGGTTTTATATATTTTTATTTGGTAGGTATCTTATAATTTCCTAAGGTAGTTCTTTTTATGGACATAGCAAAGGCTCCTACACCTAGATCGTGGCCCATATTATCTGCCAAAGAACGCATATAAGTTCCGCTTGAACACCTGACCTTGTATTTGATGGAGTAGAAAGGTCGACCACTGGGGTATATGGTGTCTTTGCCACCAGAACTACCAAATATTTCTTGCCACCTCTCGAGGATTTGGTCTTGTCTGAAGTCTCCTTTAACGAGTTTTACTATAGATTTTATACGGCCGAGCAATTTCTCGGCGGATATCTCCACATAACCAGCAGTCTCGGGATCAGTTTCAGATTTGTTTTGGTTTTCATTTTCACAAATTTTCTCTATAGAGTATATCTCCACTTCTTTTTCTGGCATGGCATCTGGCAGGTCATTTGTACGCGCTAGAGTATGGAGTTGTTTTCCATTTACTGTTTTAGAAGAATATGGAGGATATTTTTGCATAAATATACCGAGGTATTTATCGGTGTTAATTTTTTTCAAATAGTTTTGTATATCTACACTATTAAGTTTACCGGTCTGCAAGTCTTTGTCTGTCGTCGCAAGTCCAAGAGCATCATGGGTGTCCGTATTTATTCCAAATATGACCTCCATCTCATATTCTTTGTCCAATCCAAGGTATTTTTCTTTATTCTTACACTCTTCTCCTATGAGTATGAGTAATAGACCTTCAGCTGCAGGATCTAATCTTCCGGCGTAGGTCATTGGTACATTTCTCCAATATATAGTATCTTTCTCACGGCCACTGTCTTGATATTTTTTGACCATATTTTTACGGAATCTTTCTAAGGCTGAAAGGGGGGTCTCTCCAATATCTTTGTATATGGTTACTATTTTATCCATATATGCAGTTTAGAGTATTTTGTAATTTTGTCTACAGTCTTCATCTGACCTAGTAATTTAGCCTCATTTTTGATAATATCTCCTAATCGTGTAGATAGCGCGCGCATAGCTCAGTTGGTAGAGCACACCACTGATACTGGTGGGGTCCTAGGTTCGAATCCTAGTGCGCGCACAATAATTCGATATTGGCATTTTTAGGCAGATTGGCGAGCTTCTGATACGGACTTTTGAATTGGTATTGAGCCACAGTTTTGTTTTTGATTGAAGCGTTCGAAAGTAGCTTTTCTAGCATCTTTCGTTTTTCTTGATCATCAACGACCAGATACCTAGCCGAGGCTTTGTTTCCATCTAGAAATACATTTTTTACCTGTTCGAAAGTTGCGACGGTTGGTCTGATTTTGGCTTGAATATCCCGCATCTGTTTCTTGATCTCTACGCGTTTGTTTTCAATCTCTTGTAGCTTAAGCTTGTAGACTTCTTCTCTGATGAGTTTGGAGCTGTAACCGTCTGTCAGTGTTAACTCTCTTTCTAGGAGCAGATTGAGCTCATTAGAGAGGTTTTCCAGTGGTAAGCGGGTACGGTCTGCTAGCTCATTGTATTTGACCCTGTAAGCCTCACCGGAGATGGCGATCATTTCTTCGTCGATTTTGAGATCCAGGAATTTCTGTGAGATTAGTCCGTCAATGTATTCCGAGCGCATGTATTTCTTGTGTTCCTCGCAGTTACCTTTACCGTTTGTGCAGTAGTAATACTTGAAGCCCTTTTTGGTATCGCATGTTAGAGCACAACCACATGAAGCACATTGCAGGAAGCCTCGGGCTGAATAGAAATGCTTTTTGACCTTAGCATGAGGTTTGCCGCCGAGAATATCCTGCACTTTGTCGAATAGATCCTTTGAAATGAGTGGTGTACTGGACCACTCCGCAACCCCTCATACCTAAGCTAGGGTGACTGTTTAGTCATCTTTTATGTTATAATTGACGAGTATTTTTATGTGTAGACAACCCAAACGAACAGGATTCACACTCCTTGAACTACTACTTACTATAGCTATATTAGCTATATTGGCAGCTGTGACTACTGCAGTCATAAACCCTATACGCCAGATGTCGCAAGCCCGTGACTCTCAGCGTAAAAGTGATGTCTCCGAGATACATAAGGCCGTCCAACAATATTTCATAGACAAAGGATCTTACCCAGCGACAGTGCTAGATGATAATCTTGTGTACAATATTTGTACTTCACAGACCTATCTACCAGATTCTTCTAGTTCTTCTGGATCTCCGGGCCAAAGTGGTTGTGGAGATTTAGTAAACATATCTCGAGTCATGCCAGCCTATCTGTCTGGTATACCTACAGATCCCATGAGTAGTCGGTTAGGAGTTGACTCTCTGTATAAGATAGCTATCAGTAAGTCTACAGGTGTTTATGTGGAGGCCCCAAAAACCGAGATTGCTCAAGGAGACAACCACAACGTCATCTTTGTAGGCAGACCACCGAAAGGATATAGCATACCAGTAATATCTACTTTAATAAGTACCACTACAGTGGCTACTTTCGTAAGCCAGATATCAGAAAATATTGCTGGTTGGCCAGAGTGGGTCCACCAAGCAGTGGTATTTATTGTGGGTATCATTATAGGATATATACTAAGTACCAGAGTTAGTCTACCGAAGCGTGATAAAAATTTCCCCAAGACTTAAATCAGTATTAGTATGCTAAGATGTTGTTTATTATATATTATCACTTAACTAAAGAAAATGAATTTAGGAAAAAAGACAAAGATAGTTTGTACAATAGGTCCAAAGACAGAAAACCATGATCATCTGACACAGTTAGTAAATGCTGGTATGAATGTTATACGTTTGAATTTCTCTCATGGTGATTTCGCTGAGCATCAAGTCCGTGTCGATGGTATACGTAAGGTTATGCAGAAGACTGGCAAAACCGTGGCTATACTGCAAGACCTTTGTGGTCCGAAGATACGCATTGGTAATTTCAAGGATGGCTCTATAACCCTTCATGAAGGTAAGATATTTACATTGACTACTGATGATATTGAAGGTACTGAGGAGCGTGTCCATATTAACTACCCTCAACTACCAAAGGAGGTTAGCAAAGGTTCTATTATCATGCTCCATGATGGTACTAAGAAGCTTGAGGTTATAGAAGTTAAAGGTAATGACATCATTACCAAGGTTGTCATGGGTGGAAATCTCTCTGGTCGTAAGGGTGTCAATGTACCAGGGGCAAATCTTTCCGTCAGTTCTCTCACAGAGAAAGATCGTGCGGATCTAGAGTTTGGTATAAAAAATAAAGTCGATTTCGTGGCACTATCTTTTGTACGTAGAGCCTCTGACATAACAGAACTACGTGATATTTTGAAGAAGAGAGGTCTAAATGCCAGAATAATCGCTAAGATAGAAACTCCAGAGGCTGTAGAGAATTTCGATGATATCTTGGAAGCTACTGATGCTGTGATGGTTGCTCGTGGAGATCTTGCTATAGAGATACCTACAGAGGAGGTTCCGTTGGTTCAGAAGATGATCATCCATAAGTGTAATATGATCGGCAAGCCCGTCATCACCGCTACACAGATGCTGGAGTCCATGATCAAAAATCCAGTTCCTACACGTGCAGAAGTATCTGATATCGCGAACGCAATCATAGATGGGACAGATGCTATCATGCTTTCTGAAGAGACGACTCTTGGGGCATATCCAGTTGAAGCTGTGAAGATGATGACTAGAGTCGCCAATCGGGTTGAGAAAGAAGTGTATACTCGGGATACTATAGCTGAATATGACGAGTCACATGGCGTTACCGATGTCGTCTCCCAGACAGCAGTACGTACAGCCCATGCTATTGGTGCCTCACTTATCATTGCTCTTACTCGTCGTGGTAATACTGCCCGTATGATAGCTCGCTATCGTCCAGCTGAACGTATCTTGGCCCTCACCGATAACTGTGAAAATGTTGCCAGTCTTATGCTAACTTTCGGTTGTTATCCTATGGTTGTGCCTACGTTCAATGCAATCTATGAGATCATGGATGTTGTACGTGCCACAGCTATAGAAAATAAGGTCGGTAAGAAAGGGGATAAGGTTGTCATTGTGGCCGGTATGCCTTTCGGAAAATCTAGTGAAACGAACATGATCTTGGTAGAGACTTTGTAAATCTGACTTTCTTCTTCTCTTTATTTACATCTCGCGTTTTTCCCATTGCGCCTTTTTACTTTCCCACTTATACTTGTGTGTATGCAGACATATGCAATCCGTCCGAACGTGCGATTCCTTGACCGGCCTTTGCGTGAGTATACACTCACGATCAAAGACTTGCCTCCGGAAAAGAAACCGCGTGAGAAGCTACTGGCTCAGGGTCCAGATGCTCTTAGTATCAAAGAACTTCTGGCTGTAGTTTTGACGACGGGCACAACCAAAGAAGACGTCATGAATATGTCGGATCGTATCATCCGTGACTATGGAGAAAAGAGTATATTAGCCGAGAAAGACCCTAAGAAACTCTCCAAAGATATGGATATACCGATCGTGAAGGCTTGTATTGTCGTGGCCGTCGGAGAGCTTGGTCGCCGCATATATGAACGCAACGAGTCTGGTTTTGCTACTATCAGAAATGCTAAAGACGCGTATGATTATCTGCAAGATATGCGTAACTTGCCAAAAGAGCACTTGAGAGGTCTGTATTTGAACAGCCACAACCGCATTATAAGGGACGAAGTTATATCTATCGGCACCATAAATGCCAATATGATCCATCCGCGTGAAGTTTTCCGTCCTGCTATTGAGTGCAATGCTGCTGCGATAGTCATAGCACACAACCATCCGTCAGGAGAAGTCACTCCCAGCAATGAAGATATAGAGATAACTCAACAACTTGTCCAAGTAGGGAAGATCTTGGGCATTTCACTGTTAGATCACGTCATCATCACAAAAGACACATTCACTAGTGTGAGTGCAAATTATTGAAATTAGCTACGCGTTTCAGCTTAGCTATTTCTAGAGAAAATATGCAAAGAGATTATATGGTAGTTTCACCATCTTTGGATGGTATTTTGAGGCATGACTCAGTCATGTACGAGGGTTTGAAGCGTCCGGTTGAAGTTCTTAGAGTATTAGATGGGCCTTCATCAAGGGGTTATGTAAATCATCAAGGTAAGAGGCAAGCACCTACAGAAGAACAGATTAAGATTCTGGAGGGGTATTTCAACGATATATACGGAGTCTTTATGAAGAAGCTCTCGCATTTTGTAGTATCTGCTATAGCTAAGCCAGATGAAGTCGTGAAGTTGCAGGCCTTACTTCAAGAAATGATCAAGATAAAGGGTCTAATTGGTCGAAGCGATACTACATAGGTTATAGCATCACAATATCCAGTATCTTTTTGCTATAATACAGTCATGATATCTCGTGATCACTTCAAGAATAAACGTATAGCCGTTATCGGTATTGGGGATCACGGAGAAATGTTGAGTGATATTAAGTTTCTACTGAAGGCAGGGGCTTTGGTATCTGTCTATGATATGCGTAGTGAAGCCAGGCTGAAGTCAGATATAGACTTCTTAAGGTCTGTAGGGTTAGTTAGCTATGTCTGCGGTTCCATTCCTTCTGACGACCTCTTGGATATTGATTTGATCATATTGTCACACGAATATCCACGAAATTCTTCCTTTTTAGCTAGAGCAGAGCAAGCTGGTAAGCAGATAGAATATCCTGAAACATATTTCTTCAAACAAGCACCACCTATAACATTGGTGGGAGTTATGGGTATTTGTGGTAAATCAACCGTTATGAGCATGATGACACCACTTCTAGAAAAAGTCTTCGCCGATGAAGTGCAAAAGCTTTTTGTCATCGATTTTTCTAGTGGGGACGGTATATTATCTGGTCTAAAGAAGCTTAAGAGCAATGACGCTGTCTTGGCGAGAATAGATAATCTCCTAATAAAAGAACTTTATAATATCCGTATCAGTCCTCACATAGCGGTATTTACTACCGATCTTCCGAAAGATACATACAATGATTCACCATTTGATATCATCTCATATCAGACTTATAACAACTTTGTCGTGGCTAGCGATGAAGTGATAGAAAAGACACATGCTTTCGGTATACAAGCGAAAGCCAAAATGTTGAGGACGAAATCCAATATTATCCCAGATACTTGGGATTTTGCCGGAAAAGGTTTACATGATCGTGATAATGCCGCCCTTGCAGTTCAGGTAGCAAAGTTGTTCAAGCTAGACGATGATGTTATCCAGTCTATCATAGAAAGCTGGAAGCCCCTCAAGGGAAGGATTGAATTGGTGAAGAAAGTCAGACAGATAGATTTCTACAACGACACAACATCAACATCTCCAGCTTCTACTCAAGCTGGTATATTGACATTGAGTAGTGCTGGTACTGGTAAGAATATGATCCTTATCATGGGTGGATCGGATGTTGGTCAAGATTACCGGACTCTTTTTGCTACTTTGCCCCAGTATATACACACCCTAATAGTGGTTCCTGGAAGTGGCACCATGAAAGAGAGGTTGGCTTTACGTTCTATGGATCAGATAGAAGTTAAGTCGGCCAGCTCTATAGAAGAGTCTGTCCTGATGGCCATGGAATCATCTAAAAAAGGTGACAAGGTGTTGTTTAGCCCCGGCTTTGGAAGTGGTGGTATAGACCGGACGACAAAAGAGCGCGGAGATAGATTTGTGAAGGCGGTTAGAGATCTGAGATAGCTATTTACTCTCCACAAATAACACAAACTAGAGATCCTTTTATATTATGTTTTTCTCGTGTGGCTTTTATGGCACCAACTACTGACAGGGCACTGTTGGCAGATATATCAAGACCAGTTTCAGATTTTGTCATTTTTTGAGCTTCTAATATTTCATCGTTTGACGCATACCAACCAGCACCACCGGTTTCTTCTATAAATGGTATGAGTACGGTCTTTCTAAAAGCGGTTTTATCTACTATTGCATCAGCGATAGAGACTTCCTGTTCTTTATTGTCGGTCACCTCAAGTCTGCTTAAGTCAGTTAATCCCAACATTGGATGACACGAAGAAGTCTGGATCATATGCACCTGTATAGGTTTTTCATTTTTCAAGAAATATTGCGCTAGGGCCTGTGCGGTTGTACCTGAAGATGTTCCGATAAATACAGCTCCAGCCTCTTCTATTTCTGAGATTTCTTCTGCTAATGACGTATATCCAATAAGTGCCAGATCGTTGGTCGACTGTCTAAGACTGACAGCACCTCGTTGTATGGCTTTTGTTAGGGCTTGTATTGGTCTGGCTGTTTTTGTGATAGTTATGTTTCCTTGTGTATCTAGGTTTGTCAGTCCAACCAAAGCGATGTTCTCTAATCGGACTAATTTTTTTGATGATATATTTTCTCCAACAAATATTTCTAGAGTAATACCAGGTTTGTCCTTGATATACAAAGCTGCTGCGAGTGCAGCATTTCCTGAAGATGATATAGCAAATCTCTTAGAGCCGTCAGATGAGAACTTGTCTATCATCACAGGGATAGACCGGCCTTTGTGAGAACCAAGTGGGTGTAAGTCTTCGCGCTTGAAATATAGGCCGTTACAACCTATGGCCTTGGCTAGACTGTCATGTTGTTCATTTGGTGTAACCATGGCCTCAGTTTAGCTTTATTACAGAAAATCGCAACTAAATGACCATTATATGTTTTCGTGATAAGATATCTCTTGTCAGCTTATAATATTACTCATAATGGCATCAGAACACATCACAATCATGAAAAGCATATGTATTTGTCCAGAATGTAAAAATATAGTAGATTTGTCTCGTTATCCAAATCTTGCACCTGGTATGGTTATAGAATGTAACCACTGTGGTATGACTTTGTCAGTGAAAGGGATATCTGATGGTAAAGTTACTACAGACATAGTAGACGAGGGAAAGTAAGAATAAGTAAGAGGCGTATATTCGTCGCTTATTATCTCAATTCCTCAACCACCGCCTCGATCATACCTCTGAATCCGTGTGATCCCATAAATACGATCACGTCGCCTTTTTTGACATGTGAGACAGCAAAAGATACCACACCATCATCGTTGTCTTTGTATTTTATATTTGAGTGAGTATTGCCCATGATATCGGCTAGCTCATCTCCTTCCATAGGAAGATGGATGTCGCCGTCTGCTACTTTGAGCTTTGTTAGTTTCGGTATAATCACCATATCTGCCATCTCAAATGAGCCATTGTATTGTGAAGCAGTCTCGCGACGACGACCACCGATATTTGGTTCATATATGGCTATTATCTTTTTATCATAGACTTCACGCAAGGTCTCGAGTATTGAATAAGCTTTCTCTGGTGTTGGAGCATGACAGTCGAATACTGTTATACCATTTTTGCTTATGGAGTCTATCTCGCCGTCTAGCCTTTTCTCGAAACGGCGTTTGATACCCCTGAAGTTGTCTATTGCTTCTATAATATTTTCTGTCGGTATACCTATCTCCATAGCCATAGCGAAACAGCCGGTGATATTTTCTGCATTGAAGCGACCTAGCATAGGCGTCTTTATGTCGAAAGTATTTATTTCCTGACTTTTGCTTTTGATTCGATTATCTTTTCGATTTGAAGTTATCTTGAATAGTAGACCATTTTTTGTGCTCTTTATATCATGGTAATAGTAATCAGCTTCTGTAGTTTTTCCATATGTGACTACGGGTCTCTTTAAGTTGTCAGTGACTTTATGTGCCCCAGCATCGTCGTTGCATATTAAGATGATACCCTTATTTGGCACATCGGCTACTAATTTCTCGAAAACCTCGAAGTATTGTTCCTCGGTAGGGTATAGATCAGCATGATCCCAGGATACAGATGTTAGCAATAAATGAGTCGGTTTATAAAAGACGAATTTCGGTCTCTTGTCGTATATAGCCACTTGGTATTCATCTCCCTCAACAACACTCCAATCTGAATCAGAGATCGCACCAGTAGCATGTGAAAGAGAAAGACCGCCAGTGAAATAACTAGGTTTCATATTAGCTTTAATCAAGATATATGATAACAATGACGATGATGTCGTCTTGCCCCAAGTTCCAGCAGCGACTACGGAGTTAGACTTGATAACATACTTTCCTAGAGCCTCTGCAAAAGATAAAAGTGGTATGTTTTTCCCTTTGGCATATATGACCTCTGGATTGGACAAGCTTGTACCTATACCACCAGCAACGATGATGTCCGGACGGCCATACTCCTCGATCTTTTCCGGGTGCCAACCTGCATGATATTTGATACCAAAATCACTCAAATATGTAGAGACGGGTGGATAGAAACCCTTATCACTACCGGTTACTTTTACCCCACGTTCTTGGAAAGCTACAGCCAATGCACTAGTGGCTACCCCGCAGATACCGATGATGTGTATATACTTCGGGATACTAAGGTTTCCGTCCGTTGATAGTTTTTTTATCATATTTATATCTTAGCAAATATAACCTTTTTATTCATTGACTGATTTGAGGATTTTCTTAGCTTCTTCTAAATCTGTTTGCCAGGCTTTTCCGTTGAACCATTCCAATCCTTTGAATTGTAGTTTGTATGTATCAGAAGATCTTTGTAATGAGCCCAAATATATGTATTTCAATCCATTTTCTTTGGCATATTGTACAGCCATTATCATCATAGCCAAGCCCATATCCTTTGGCGCTTTCGTTAGATCATAAAATGGATATGAGTAGTGAAGGATGTTAGCATTGGAATAACAGATCGCGAACCCCAAAGCAGATGAATCTGAAAGGTCTTTCCCATCACATTTTCTAGGCTTTGTCAGATACGTCAGCAGTAAATTGAAATTACTTTTCTCAGCGTTCGTCAGCATCTCTTTTATCTTTTGTGCGCTCATGATCCCTGAACCAAACTTTGCCTCATAGAAATCTTTTGCTAGTTTACCCATCTTGAAGTTATAGTCCTTGTAGGGGATTGATAGAGCTTTTGGTGTCATAGTACCAGTTTTAATATCCTCGACTTTCTTCAGTATGCGGCGATTCTCGCTAGTTAGAACAAACCTATCAATGTTTATACGTAGGCTTCTAGTTTGCTGCATGACACCTTTGCCTATACGCGTGAATACAAAACCTTCGTCATAGGCTTTTTCTACAGCCTCTGTCGATGGGTCGTTTAATATTTTTTCAGACCAGTTTAAATAGTCAGCCATGATATTTTCTTAAATTTTGCGTGTGTTTGAGTAAGTACTAATATCTTTAATGTAGTGCCAGCCAAAAGCCAAAGACTACAGACATAAAATGTACTACCCAGAAGCGCATAACGGTTTTTTCTTCACTCCAACCTTTGAGCTCAAAGTGGTGGTGAAGCGGCGCCATCTTGAATATCCTACGACCGAGGGTGTATTTCGAGGCGACCTGGATGACCACCGACAAGGCTTCTATATAGAACATAAATCCGAAAAAGAAGAGGGTGGCTATCTCACCTATCGCCATAGCATTGACGGCGAGCAACGCTCCAAGACCCAAAGATCCGACGTCGCCCATCATAAATCTAGCTGGCTTTATATTGAAATACGTATATGCGGCGATAGCTCCGACGGTGGTGGCGTTTAGTATAGCCAATTCTCCAAACCCATTGATCCAGCTCATGAATGTCAGAGCGCTGAAGGTTATAAGGAGCATACCACCAGCAAGTCCATCCATACCATCGGCAATGTTTACAGCGTTAGCGGTAAACATAACTATAAAAATGATGATTGGTACTATGAACCATCCAGCATTGATGCTGTAGTCAAATGGAAAATATACATAATGCCAGGCAGGTCCAAGTTTGGTATATATCCACCACGCGGTTAGAGATCCGGCGATGAATTGTAGGATTAGCTTTTCATGGACGAAGACTCCGCGCTTTGTCTGTGATCCGAACCAGACGGATATCCTTTTGAAAGTTGTCCATGGCAATGTCACTATATACCAGATACGCATTTTCCATTCGCCATGAACTTTTATAAGGCGTAATACATGGCCGAGTTTTCTTGAAGATCTCTCTGTGCCGTATATACTCAAGAGGTCATCTATAGCACCGAGTGAAGCAGATATGAGCATGACACCAATAGGTACGAATGTGAAGTTTCTAGACCAATTGAAGAAATAAGTTATGATAGCTACCGTAACAACTATAAGCAAACCTCCCATAATAGGAGTATTTGTCTTGTAAGCATGCGAACCAAGTTTCACTAGCTCAGTTTTTGGCTCTTTTATTAAGTGGAACCTGAAAAGGAGCTCGGTCAGAAAAGGTGCCAAGAGAAAGGCCAGGATCATCCCAGCGAGCGCAAAACCCATAATATAGGCCAAATCAGCCGTTCCTTGAAGTATCGTCAACATCCAAAAAATAATAGCACAAAACAAGCTCTGTAACTAGGATATTTAGAACCAGTTTAGTCGTCGAATCTCTACGGTGTAGTCTTTCATTTTCGAAAATAAGTTTGTCTCAGACCAAGCATATCGAAGTATTTCAGTTTTCTTTTCTATATCTGAGTCGTAAGACATGTCAGACTTACTTAGTAGATCTATGGTTCCTTGTTTTGAACCTGTACCATATACACCATCTTCTGGGTAAGCGATAGTGTGAGTGTAGAATATCTTTGTTGGATCAGAGTTTTGCATATCGACTCCATTTATAACCAAGATATGATTACGGGCGTTTGATTTGGATACCATAGTAATCATATCTCCAGGCAGAACATCTTTCAGAGTTATAAGTTTACTGTTTTTGTTATCAGCGAGAGTTGCCACATCACAATGTTCAACTGGTCTAAGGGCACTTTTGATCTTTCCTATGAGGCCATGACAGTTTATGAAACGAATATGTTTATCCAATGAGCCAGACGATCTCTTCTCGCTTTCAGCATTTAGGATATAGTAGGCCAGCCCAGAACAATCTATACCGATATTCTTATCTGTTAGGTATTTCTTAAGTGATTCACTGGTCAATGCATCTATAGCCACATGCTCTTTCGTGAGGCTGGCGATAACTTCCTCATATATATCTCTCGGACTTCCTTTACCGGTGAATGCTCTAAGTGCGCCACGAGTACGGGTTGTCTTGTTGTTGAAATAGGGGACAGAGCATACAGCTTTTCCAATAGAAAAATCTTTGTATTGGTCTATAATGGAAAGTGCTCTGGCTGATAAAGTTTTTGTATTCATATCTTTAAATATCTTCGTCTGACAAGCATATCATACAGAAAGGGTATCGACGATTTCTTTTCCACGTGTATTAAACTTACCATGAGCTTTCATAACACCTCTCATAGACTGGATACGTAGTAAGTCGGAATTGTGTTCGGTGTTTGAGTATTGTATGACACGATATCCCGCAAGCTCTAGTGATCCAACGGTAGAGTCGTCGACAACAGGAAGCGATCCTTCGGGTGAAATGGCATAAGGGTCTTTTGTAATGCGCTTTATTAGCTGAGCGCCGTCGTTTATATGAATAACATGGTCTAGTTTGTCTTCTCGGTTTAGGACTCTCATATATGCTTCAAATATCGTTATACCAACAACACCGTTTCTCCGGTTTTCTTCTTGTAAGAAAGATTCGAATGTTGTAGAAGCGGGTTGTCTAGCATTGATCTCTATGAGATATATCTGACCTCTTTCATCATCCTTTATGACATCTATTCCGCACATTCCACACCAACCATCTTTTGACATCTTTTCTCCTATCTCTCTGGCCATATCTTCTATGTAAGAGATCTCTTTTTCTGAGAGTAAGGTGTGTGTCAGACTCCAGTCGTTGCCTATAGTACTGAAAGGATTGTCTGTGAGAGGGGGAAGGCCAGTGATCTGATAGCTGATGTTACCTAGGAGTATCTTTTCTCTAGAGACAACAATGTTCAAAGTAAATGAAGGCCCGTTTACGAAAGAAGTAGCTCGAGCCACACGTTCAGGGAACTTGGCTTTCAGTATCGACAATTCCTCGTCAGAATTTATGATGATGGTTCCATCACCAGTATGTCCATGCGCCCACTGTATGACAAGTGGTTCTTTTTGCCATTTTATATCTTTAGTAGTAGATATGATATGTACCGGCAGATATTTTTCACTCAGCTCACCAAGCCACTGTATAGTAGTTATCTTATTTTCTATCTTTTCTGCCAGTTCAGCTGGAGGGTTGAGAAGTTGCCAGCCATTTTTCTTACAGATAGATTCGATGAGGACGGTATTCTTGAAGACTAAGATAGCGGGTCTAGATTTGTCGGCGGTATCTGGTATTTGACTAACCAAGGCTGCCATCAACTTTTTCATTTCATCAGTCTCAAGGAGTTGGCTGGTATCTAGTAAGTCGGTTGCCATAGATGAACTTGTGGTCATGGAATGGAGTCCACCCTCCGGATTGACTAGAGTTATAAAATCAGGGAACTGTTCTTTTATAGATTCGGAATATGGAGTACGGTTGGTTAGAACACGATAATTTTGGGTAAGCGCAATACCCAAAGCTCGCTCTATATCGCGAGTTACATATATAACCGACATTGTCCCAGTGGCTTTCTCGTCATCTTTTTGCATGTAGAGAAGTGTATCATAATATGTTATGGTGATTCCATGTCTACTTTCTATGTAGTCGCTACGCCGATAGGCAATATGGACGATATAACTCTACGTGCTATCAAGGTACTCGGTTCAGTCGACGTTGTCCTGTGTGAAGATACTCGAGTTACTAAGAAGCTATTTACTAGGCATAATATCGCAACTGGTGGGGATGTTGGACCTAGAGTCTTGTCTTACCATGCTCATAGCAAGATTTCTCGAGTAAATGATGTTATCGCTCTTTTGCGCGAAGGTAAAGATATAGCACTTGTTTCAGATGCGGGTACGCCTGGAATATCTGATCCTGGTGCAGAATTGGTTTCAATATTGCGTCGTGATATGGCTGGGGAATTATCTGAAAATCAAACATCAGAGGAACTTTTAGATGGAGATGGTACTAAGTTGAAGATAGAGTCTGTACCCGGAGCATCTGCTCTTACAGGAGCTCTTTCTATAGCTGGTGTCCATTGTGCAGACTTTGTCTTTCTGGGTTTTCTACCACACAAGAAGGGAAGAGAGACTCTATTCAAGGAGATATCTGCCTCCGAGCGCACCTGTATATTCTATGAATCACCGCACAGGATTATGAAGACACTGGAGTCATTAGTTGCGCATCTTTCAAATAATAAAAACGTTGAAGCTGGAGCCAGCATTAACGCCAGAACAAAAAAGCGCGTGACTGTTTGTCGTGAGCTGACGAAAATCTTCGAAGAGGTTGCGAGTGGCTCTCCATATGAGGTTTTGACATACTTCACCAAGCATACAGACAAGGTCCGTGGAGAATTTGTGGTGATAGTATCTTAGTTTTGTTATAATCAATCCATTATGTCAAAAAGACAAATTATAATATTGCTCGGAGTTTGGGTAGCCATCTTTTTATTCCTAGGATTTCCACAAGGATGGCAGAAGATTTTTGCCATCGCTACTGGTCTATATCTGATCATTCTAGCTTATTCACTTAGCTCAGATGCAACCAAGACCACAGATATCAGGTCATCATTCGTAGAACACAAATCGACGACCATGCCCATTGAGATCAAACAAACAGAACCAGTACAATCAGTCAAAGAAGACATATATGTAACCTCAGAAGCTATTACGGAGAGTATTGACCCCGCCGCTCAATAGGAGATATGACACGCATAGCCACAGTCATCATCACAGCGGCCGTTCTTGTCGCTATAGTTGCGGCTGTGTTCTCTATATTGCCAGCCAATAAGGTTTATTTATCTCTCGGTGATCTCGCAGAAAATAGTTCATCAACAATATCTTCATCATCCATACTTACAAATTCTGTAGCGACGACTACGTCTAAGGATCTTTCAGCTGTTCCAACTTTTGTCGTCAAGCATATCCTGCCACCAGATGCTGTGAAGGGTATATATTTCACAAATTGGGCGGCCGGAACTCCTTCATTTAAGAAAAGTCTTTATAGTTTATTGGATGGTACGACTATCTTGAATTCGGTCGTTATCGATGTTAAGGATTATAGTGGTCGTGTCGGTTTCGAGGTCTCTGACCCAGATCTAATAAAGATTGGTTCTGTCCAGAAACGTATCCCAGATATAATGAAATTCATCGGCTCATTACACGATAAGGGTATATATGTTATAGGTCGTGTGGCTGTATTTCAAGATCCATATATAGTTAAAGTGAAGCCTGAATGGGCTATACACGACGCACGTAATGGTGGTTTGTGGAAGGATTCCGGTGGAGCTTACTGGGCCGATCCAACGAACAAGGATTTTTGGAAATACATAGTATCTATCGCCAAAGAATCTTACGCTGATGGATTTGATGAGATAAATTTTGACTATGTACGTTTTCCTTCAGATGGGTCGGTGTCGAGTGCGGTATATTCCGTCACACCTAAAGGGTTCTATATTTATAAGCCAATACCAAATATCAAACTTGCACAAGGAGTTGCTTCTACTTCAGTACCCCAGGCATCATCGACTAAGAAATTGGCAACCAGCACAAGATCTGTTGCTACTAGTACTAAGGCTATCGATACAAGTACGAAAATCATAGCCACCAGCACAAAAGTATTTATAACTGGAAAATCCGAAGTGATACGAGAATTCTTTGCATATCTACATGACGAGCTTGCCTCGTCTACATATGGTATGAATATTCCAATATCTGCAGATTTATTCGGGCAAACAACTAGTGATACCGGAGACATGGGTATAGGTCAGGTCATAGAAAATGCTATGCCTTATTTCGATTATATAGATCCGATGGTTTATCCATCGCATTATATAAATGGATTCCTTGGTTATACCAAACCGGCGCTTCACCCATATGAGATAGTGAAGTATGAGATGGATCAGACTGTGACACGGTCTAAAATAGCATCTTCATCACCACTTCTGATGCGGCCATGGCTTCAGGCATTTGATCTTGGTGCGATATATACTCCAGATATGGTACGTGCGCAGATGAGTGCTACTTATGATGCGGGACTGAGCAGCTGGATACTTTGGAATGCGGGTAGTGTTTACAACAAGCCGGCCGTTATGGCGGACCCCAAAGGTATGAGTCCGGGTTCAATTCTAAAGCCCATTTTCTAGTCAATAGCTTGGCATCACTTTGTGATTAATTGCATCGGCGGGCGAAGTGAAATTCCCATGTGAAGTCGTTCGTTGTTGTAGTACTCAAGGTAATTCTTG
>Ga0209083_1002138_pt1 | contig 19557 bp, 21 predicted proteins | sample AM7aDNAmetaG_FD_184132 | JGI IMG/M metagenome (GOLD analysis project Ga0209083, IMG submission 184132) | Freshwater microbial communities from Finland to study Microbial Dark Matter (Phase II) - AM7a DNA metaG (SPAdes) (version 3) | ecosystem: Environmental > Aquatic > Freshwater > Lake ...
AGCGGGCCATGCCCGCGATAAACTGACCACGATAGCCGAGGGTCCAATCATTCGTGGGCATGGCCCGCTCCTACGCGTAGTATGAAATTCATTTTCTAAGTAACTAATAGATATAGAAAACGCTGTAATAGTTGAGCCAACAATACCTACTTTTGCGAAAGACTCCTATGACCCAAAAATTTACATAGATTTATATATACCATTAAGAACCATTAGTATATTTACTCAGGCTTTTTTGTTTACTATATTTTTTGCTACATACATATGCATTGAATTTCTTGATTTACTAAACAAGAAACAATTTCCGACTTTAACTAGTTTTCTTTCAGATCTATCTATGGTTCTATTTACAATCAAGCTTTTATCTTTTATAGATAAAGTAAAACAGCTAATATTAGAGTTTTGGTGGCACAAATGAGCGTTTTAGGATTTACCCCAAAACAAACTATTAAGGTGATATCCAATAAAGAACATCCCATCCAAAGGCCAAGCTGGGGCTTGGCGCTCCCAGAAGGAACGCCAAGCCCCAGCTTGGCAAGGTGATTTGCGGAGGAATTGTTCGTGATTTTCGTGGACAATTCATTTCTGTTTTTGGTGGATTCATTATTAGAAATCACCTAATAATAAAATCCTTAAGGATGGAGGGTGCTGCTTGATAACAGATCAATGTAAGATTTATGCTATTTTAGAAGAACGTATAACTCGGAAAAAATATGATGGCGGTTATGAAAAAGCTTTTAATCAGTTACAAATTGAACATTCAAATGAAATAGGCAATATCGAATTATCAATCAGTTCCACATGCTGCGAACCAGAACGCGAATTTAAATTTGAACAAAGTGCTGTCAATGAAACAATAAATCATCATTTATCACATGCCAAACTTGCATACAGAACTTCTCTATTTAATTCCGCTTTAGTTGTTATTATTGATGGAGGTGGCAATGTTTTAGAACCTATGTCTAACGACAATTGGTGGGAGCATAAAAGAGAGCAACATTCATACTATTCCCTTAGCAATAACATCCTTGAATTTATTGGACATGATTTTTCTGAGCCAATGGCATATGGCTTAGGAGAGTTTTGGCGGGGTATTACTTATTTTACTGGTTTCAATTCAAGTACATATGCTGCTAAAGTCATGGAATTGTCAAGCATGGGAGATCCAATAGTTTGTGAAACACCTTATTATATCGAAAATGGAAAATTACATACAAATATTGAATATACTCAAAACAAGCTATACCCTATTGCAAGCTATTTACAAGATCAAGGCATAAATGAATATTTAGAAGGCCCCTGTTCTAAATTAGGCGATAAAATTAAACTTTCAGCATGGGCGCAAATTATTTTAGAGCAAGCAATTATAGAAAAGCTGAAATATTTAAAGTCAATTACAGGTCATTCAAACTTATGTTTAGGAGGTGGAGTATTTCTGAACTGCAAGTTAGTCGGTCGCATTTTACAAACAAAAATGTTTAAAAATGTACATGTAAGCTTTGCGCCAAGTGATAAAGGGCAATGTATTGGTAATGCTTTATACGCTGCAGAAAAACAAGGATTGATTAACAAAGATTTAAGAATTACATCACCTTTTATAGGTAGTAATAAAATTATAACTACAGAAAATATAAGAAGATACCTTGATGGTCGAAATACATATTTATTTAAGGAAAATATTAATTTAGAGTCTTTAGCAGAAGTCATAAATGTCGGCACAATTGTAGGAATATTTGAGAATCAGTCAGAATTTGGTGCACGCGCTCTTGGCAATAGAAGCATTGTTGCATCACCTTTTTTAAAGGTAAATAAAGAAAAGCTAAATAAGCTAAAAGGAAGAGAATTATATACTCCTGTTGCACCTTCTATTTCAACAGCATTTATCAATAAATATTTTCTTGATGCTACTCCATCTCCATATATGGAGCGTGTTTATTTTAAAAATAATTTGGATAAGTTAAATGTTGAATTTTCAGCGGCCTTACATCAAGATGGAAGTGCACGAGTACAAACTATTGATGGAAAAATCGAAAATTCTTTTTTAAACAAATTTATACATTATTGTGATGGTGGAATGCTTCTTAATACTTCTTTCAACGGAAAAGGGCATCCAATAGTCGAACTTCCAGAAGATGCTATCGCCAAATTTTTTGATCTCGAACTTGATGCAATGTATATGAATGGTCATTTTATTTGGAAAAAGTCAGCAATGATTGATTCTGTTATTGCTGAAACATCTCATGAAAATTGGCTTTTTTTCTTTAGGCCGGATAGATCAATCGATGATGAGACGTTTAAAAACGAGATAATGAAGTGTATAAACTTAACTAATGTCATGGATATTGATCTGCGTGAGCGATTCTCATTGTATGATAATTATATTAATTGGTTAGAAGAAGGAAGAAAGGTAACTACTATTCGATTTATTCCTAATGGTCTGAGCATTCCAATTAAACAAATTTTACCTTTAATAAGAACTAGAAACTTTAAGCAAGATAGTATGGATTTTGAAAGTAATAATATAAAAGTTCTGGGTTTTGGTATAAAAAAATTTTATGATTTAAATTTGATTGATGCAAAAAGAGATGGATTCAACAAAACATCTCAACTTAAAACAATGCTCCGCAGAATATACCCTAAAATGACTGAAGACTCCTATGTTAGTATAAACTTTATTGAACAGGTCTAATTGTTTTGCATAGGATACTAATATACGCTAAGAAGGTCGTAAATGCGGAACCATCAACGAGTTCCGCCGGATGTTGCTGGTTGATTATTATGATTCGGCGGATAACGTTCAAGTATCCGTCCCTTATATCTGGATTATAAGCCTGTAGAAGAATTCTCCCATTTACCATACTACAAAATCTCATGGAACAGCTTTCCCTACTGGAATTCAACGACATCCGACGACCCACCAAAGGTAAAGAGCTTACTTTTGAGTCGGTTTCCAAAGGCTTTCAACTGCAATATGAACACCCGAACGGAAAACTGTATCAAGGCAACTCGATTGATTGGCTGGCTTCGCTGGACGATGCGAGTGTTGATCTGGTGTTTGCCGACCCGCCTTACAACATCAAGAAGGCCGATTGGGACAGTTTCGAGAGCCAAGAGCATTATATCGCGTGGTCTATCCAGTGGATTAGCCAAGCCTCGCGGGTGTTGAAGCCAACCGGTTCCTTATATGTCTGCGGCTTTTCGGAAATCTTGGCGGACTTGAAGCATCCGGCTTCCAAATATTTCAAACATTGCCGTTGGCTGATTTGGCATTACAAGAATAAGGCGAATCTGGGCAGTGATTGGGGACGTTCCCATGAGAGCATCATCCATTTCCGCAAATCCGATGTGACGCAGTTGAATATTGACGATGTGCGTACCCCGTATGGTGCGCACACCTTGAAATATCCTTCGCATCCACAAGCGGAAACCAGTGCTTATGGCAAAGGTGCAAACAAGCAACGCGAGAATTGGACGCCCCACCCCAAAGGCGCAAAACCAAAAGATGTGATCGACATTCCAACCACTTGTAACGGCATGGGCGAGAAAACGCCCCATCCGACGCAGAAACCAGAAGAGTTATTGCGTAAGTTTGTATTGGCTTCTTCCAACGAGGGCGATGTGGTCATAGACCCGTTTTCCGGTTCAGGCACGACGGTTGTGGTGGCGGAACAACTTAACCGCCGCTGGATGGGCTGTGATTTAGATGCTCAATATAATCAATGGGCAATAGAGAGACTGGAAAATGTCCGGCGCATGAGCAAAGAGGAATGGATAGCCTTTGACCGCAAAACCGCCGAACGCCGGGAATCGATTCGATGACGCTTGCCGAGTTAGTCGCACATGCCACGAATAAAGGGCTATTCCTCAGCATAAGTGATTACATCGCTTTTTGTTCGCGCAATTTAGAATTTACCGAAACTGGCTTGCAAGCGCGTATCGTGTCGCAGAACGAAAGCCATTACCATTTTTTCCAGTATCAGCAAGACGGCAGTTACAATATCACTCGGCCTTTGAACGCTTCGCTGATGTATGATGCCCAAACATTCACGGATGCAGCCGGAAAATTTACGTTGTTGCTTGAACAACTGAAAGACGGCGAACAACCGTCTGAGGCATTGCGCCAGACGGTCATTCGCACCATTTACACCATTCAGCAATCCATCGGCGCGGCATTGGATGCCTTGCCCGCTGGCATGTCAAACCAAGCCCGGAAAGTAAACGGCGATTTGTTTGAGCGGTTTATCCGCTTGTTGATTGTGTCGCTGGATGTGGATTGCGTATCGGGAACCATGCAAGTGCCGGTTAAAGATTCCAATGGAACTGAACTTTTCAAGGCTAGCTATCAACATGATTTGTTAGTCAGTAAGGATACTGAATTAAAAGTCATCGGTTCGGTGAAAACCTCAAGCAAAGATCGCATTGACAAGGTTTTCATGGACAAGTTTTTGTATAACCGGCTGACGGATACTGCCTTGCCACATATCGCCATTTTCTTGAATGATGTGCAGCGCAAGAAAACCAAGCGGGAAAACAAATATGGCATCAATGCTACCTTTTTGCCCGGTCATTTCAAAGCCTACACCATCAAGCTGAATCCATTGGATGGTGTGTATTATTGCGATATTCGCCCGAATATGATTGAGGATGCCTTACTCGCCCAACATATCAAAACCATAGACCATTTTTTCTATTCCGATTTGTGGGAACTGCTGAACAGGCAAGGGCAGAACCTAAAAGAAGTTGTTATTGAAAAGAAAGAAAATGGGGTTGAGGAAGGTATGGGTTAGTTTTTGAATCCTGTCCTTACCGAATCAGCTTCAATATGGACATCCGAATGGCAAGCTGTTTCAAGGCATAGGATAGATTGGCTGGCTTCGCTGGACGATGCTAGTGTTGATCTGGTGTTTGCCGACCCGCTCTACAATATCAAGAAAGTCGATTGGGATAGTTTCGAGAGCCAAGAACACACTATCGCGTGGTCTATCCAGTGGATCAGCCAAGTTTCGCGGGTGTTGAAGCCGACCGATTCCTTGTATGTGTGCGGCTTTTCGGAAATCTTGTCGGATTTGAAACACCCGGCTTACCAATATTTCAAGCATTGCCGCTGGCTGATTTGGCATTACAAGAACAAGGCCAATCTGGGCAGCGATTGGGGGCGTTCCCATTAGAGCATTATCCATTCCCGCAAATCCAATGCCATGCTATTGAATACCGGGCCATACTTGTATAATTGACCCTATGCCTCTATGAAACAATTACTGATTCACACGGGTTAAAACTTATCATGCTAAAAAGTTTTGAAGCTGTTTACGATCACGGACAATTGCATTGGCTGGATGAATCTCCCAATACAATGCAGCGGATGCGCGTTATTGTGACCGTTGTGCAGGAGTTGTCCGACCATTCCGATTCGATGAACATCCCTCCGCCAGAACTGGCAGGTCGAATGCGTATTTTATGCAATGACAAAGAATTAATGGAACCTATAGTGCCGGATGACGATTGGGAAGTGCTGAAATGACGCTTTTGGATACCCATGTCTGGCTGCGCTGGTTGCCGGGTTCGGAGCAAGACCTGCCCGATACTGTACGGCAAGCGATCAGCACCGGGGGGCCAGCTAATGATTTCCGCCATTTCTGTTTGGGAAGCCTTATATCTGGCAAGGGCCGGACGTTTGGATTTGGGGTTCCCTCGGGAAGTATGGTTGCATAAGGCGACTTTCGACGCAAAGGTTGAGGTTGTCTCAATTTCCAAGGGCATAGCCGCCCGTGCTGCACAGTTGCCTTTGCATCACCGCGACCCCGCCGACCGCTTCATCATCGCCACTGCTTTGGAACTTGATACCCGACTTATCAGTTTGGATGAGAAATTTCCGCTTTATGAAGAATTGGCTGGTCATTTGTTCGCTGGCTAGGTTGGACAACGTCTTTTTTTGACCAAAATAACCTCAACGGACAGGCTGGTTCGCACCGTGCGCAAGCACCCCGACCGGCTTTGGTTCGGCTGGGGCTTCGACTGGGGCCAGCGCCATTCCCAGTTGGCTTACGAAATCCTCAAGCGCGACGTGTCCGGTATTATTCCAACAGACCACGGTCGCATGGGCGCGGCTTGGGTGCATGGATTGGAAGTCAAGGAAAACGAGGTTTTCCAGCCCATCAGCCACACGGCGGGCCACACCTTGATTGTCGGAACCACTGGTGCAGGAAAGACGCGATTGTTCGATATTTTAGTCACTCAGGCCGTGTTGCGCGGCGAGGCGGTCATCGTCATCGACCCGAAGGGCGACAAGGATTTGCGGGACTGCGCCGAACGTGCCTGTAGGCTGTCCGGTCAGCCCGGTAGGTTTGTCCATTTCCATCCGGCGTTCCCGGAAAACAGCGTCCGGCTCGACCCGCTGCGCAACTTCAACCGCTCGTCGGAAGTCGCCAGCCGCATTGCCAGCGTCATCCCCGGCGAGGGCGGCTCCGACCCGTTTAAGGCGTTTGGTCAAAAGTCGCTCGACAACATCGTTCAGGGCTTGTTTGCTCTGGAACAAAGGCCGACTTTAGTGAAGCTGCGGCGATACTTGGAAGGCGGTTCCGCCACATTGGTTGTTCGTGCATTGGAAAGGTATTTCGACCGGGTGCTTGATGATGGATGGAAGAACCGTTTGAACCTCAAGGCCAAGGACACCGAAGGCCGCGCCACAATCTTGGTCAGGCATTACCGGGACACCGTTCAAGCCATTCACCCCAACATGGACTTGGAAGGACTAGTCTCAATGTTTGAACACGACCGCACCCACTTTGGCAAAATGGTGGCTTCCCTGTTGCCGGTCATGAACATGCTGACCTCGGGTACGTTAGGGCCGTTGTTGTCGCCAGACCCCAACGACATCGACGACACCCGGCCCATCACCGACTCGGCAAGGATCATCAACCAAGCCCAAGTCGCCTACATCGGCTTGGATTCACTGTCGGACGGCATGGTGGGCAGCGCGATTGGCTCGATCCTGCTGGCAGATTTGGCTTCGGTGGCAGGTGACCGCTACAACTACGGCGTGGACAACCGCCCGGTCAACATCTTCGTGGACGAGGCCGCCGAGGTCATCAACGACCCCTGCATTCAACTATTGAACAAGGGGCGCGGGGCGAAATTTAGGCTGTCCATCGCCACCCAGACCTTTGCCGACTTTGCGGCAAGGACGGGTTCCGAGGCCAAAGCGAGGCAAATCCTTGGCAACGTCAACAACCTGATTGCACTGCGCGTGATGGACGCGGAAACCCAAGAGTACATCACCGACAACCTGCCGAAGACCCGATTGAAATACATCATGCGGACACAGGGCGTTTCGACCCATTCTTCAAACCCGGCTGTGTTCTCCGGCAATATCGGCGAAAGGCTGATGGAAGAGGAAGGCGACCTGTTCGCGCCACAACTGTTAGGGCAATTGCCAGACTTGCACTACATCGCCAAGCTGTCGGGCGGGCGCATCGTCAAAGGCCGGTTGCCTGTTCTGCGGTCGGAAGCCGACGAGCAAGCCAAATCCGGCAAGAAAAGCTGATGGGCAGCGAGAATATCGTCCAGTTCGGCAAGCCATCATCCATTTAGCCTTTTCCAATTCACTTCCAATCCGTAACGGACAGCATGACTAATCCACTAAGAAGACTCACCATCATGAAACCAGACCCACTCAAACACTGGCGTAGCCGCCACACCCGCGAAAGCAAGACCATCACCGTGCTGGAAACCGACTGGCCCGGAACTTTGGACGTTTGCCGGAATGCGGTTGAGTATATTGTGCGAAATGTCCCCAATGAGGAATTTCGGGAACAGGCAATTGAAGCCAGCCTGACCGTAGCCCTTGATGCCTACCGTTCCTCTGTGGAAAGGGAAATCGAATCCGACCGGGGGCGATTGCGGATATTTGTCGAAACGCTAGTTGCGGGATTGATAAGCCAAATTCCTGCCAAGTTTGCAAATTCTGCCAAGGACAGTGAACAAGAATTGATACAGCGGCTTGTCCCGGCTAACCTACGCGAGGCTTTGAACGATTTGCGCCTAAGCGATACTTGTCAGGAATGGACGCGGAATGCAGCGTAGCATCCTGTTGAGCTTGATGATTTGGCTGCTGGAAGCCGTGTTGGTTGCGGCCTTGGTGTCCGACGATTGGCTGAAGACTGTCCAGCAAACCGAGGATGCCATGACCGTCGCTTACCTTGGAAAGGAAAAGGATGTCGAAATCCGCCACACTACCAAACGCTGGTTTGACCGGCTGTTTGTCAGAACTGGGGCCAAGGAGACGGTGTACCGTTACTTCATCCCGAGCGAACAGGAACGCCAGCATTCCTTGGGGTTTGAAAATGTGGGCAGGGACAGCTTGTTTCCCTTCATCGCCGGACGAATACAAGTGATTTGGGACGGCATCTATCAGGCCATGCGCAGGTTCTTCCTGATGCTGTCGTGGTGGCCTTATCTGCTGTCGGCCTTGATGCCATTCGTATCGGACGGGCTGGCACGGCGCAAGATCAAGCAGTCCAACTTCGACTATTCAAGCCCGCTGGCCCATCGGTATAGCTTTTTCGCCTTGCTTGGCATATTGTATTTGCTTCTGATTGGGCTAACTTTTCCCTTTCCAGTGCCGCCGCAGGCCATGCCGGTAGCGTGTGGGGCGGTTGCCGTGGCAGTGAATGTCTATTTGGCGCATACGCAGAAGAGGGTTTAATGTAGGGTTGGCTTGCTTGGTTCGAAAAATGGCTCAAGTCCTGTAGGCCACTAGGCACTGGCAAGTGCTGCTTGCATAGCCGAAAGCCATAGCGAAATACCCAGCACAATCACTATGATATTCATCACGTTGCTTCGTTGGCCCGTGTTGCGCTGCTTGATACCGCCGACAATGATGGCTACTGCAAGGGCAAGCAGGTTGCCTACGATGACGAAGGCATCCCGGCCAATGCCTTCCCCTAGGCGCAAGCTAGTGTCGGACAAGTACCATTTGATTAAGCCTGCCAAACCTGCAATGCCAATAAGCAACAGTAAGCCGCCGGCATAATCACTACGGACCTCGTTTTTTCAACTTCTCTTCTTGATTTGTCATCGTGTTTTTGAACTTTAGTGTTTGCGTTGGTATTTTAGCCAAGTTTGAATAGCCGAAACCGGCGCTTCTTGGCACGGGCATCGTACCGGTCAGTGCCATAACTGACTTCCAAGATGTTTTCCGACTTAAAGCGAATAATGCCCTTGTCCATTTCAACATATCCTTCAGCCCAACATGTACCCCACTTGAACGGTTGACCTCGACAAATGTCATGTAACCGGGTATCGGGCGGGGGTGCCGGGGCAGCGCCCAATGGCTTTATCGAATCCTTATTTAATGTCGAGGACGTACAATGTCGCCGTTGCCTTTCACTCCTAAATGAAAAACGATGAATCGTCCAGCGGGGCTGACCGACAACGCCGCCGCGATCCCTCAAAGAATTCCTTTTTCCAACGATAGAAAACGGTCGAACGCAGTGTCTGCTCCTCACAAAGCTTCGATACCGGCTCGCCCTTCTCAAGATTGCAGCGCAACAAAGCCAATTTTCCCCGGCGCTGTAGTGCTTGTGTGCTTGTTTCAATTTCATACCTCTTCAATCGGATTACGACTATAATTTAACAGAGTAAATTTCGATTCCCTTTGCAGCGTAACACAAGATCCCCTCCGCACCCTCAAGCCAAGGTTGCTGAGGGCATGGTTTCCCGCAATAAGCCTATCCGCCCGTTTGAACACAAGGAGTCACCGACCCCCATGGCCATCTCGCAAAAAAACCGCCCGGTCCGGGTGTCCTCGCCGCTGGGCGAGGATGTGCTGCTATTTTACCGGATGCACGGTACGGAGAAGCTTGGCGAACTGTTCGAGTACGAACTGGAATTGTTGAGCGAAAGCGCCGCCATCGACCCCGACAAGATGCTCGGCGAGAACGTCACCGTCGGCATCAGCCTACCCGACGGCAAGTGTCGGCACTTCAATGGCTACGTCGCCCGCTTCGGCCAGTACGAAACAATTGACGGCTTCGCCGTCTACCGCGCCACGCTGCGCCCTTGGCTGTGGTTTCTCACCCGTGCGGCCAACTGCCGCATCTTCCAGCACAAGGCCGTCCCCGATGTTGTGAAACAGGTGTTCCGCGACCATGGCTTCAGCGATTTCAAGGAAATGCTCGGCGGACATTATGCCGTCCTCGAATACTGCGTCCAGTACCGCGAGAGCGACTTTGACTTCGTAAGCCGATTGATGGAGGGAGAAGGCATTTACTACTACTTCACCCACGATAACGGCAAACACCATCTGGTGCTGGCCGACTCAGCCTCCGCCCACGGCAAATTTCCCGGCTACGAAAACATCCCTTACCACCACGAACAGGGCGTCACCGACAAGACTCGCACCGACCACATCCACGAGTGGACCTTGATGCGGCAGGTCCAGCCCGGAGCGCATGTGCTGACCGACTACGATTTTAAAAAGTCCAAGGCCGACCTGCTGGTCAAGTCCGTCATCAAAATGCCCCATGCCCACGCGGGCTACGAGCGTTTTGACTATCCGGGCCGTTATGTCGAAATTGACGACGGCGAGCACCTTGTGCGCAGCCGCATGGAGGAGCGCCGCGCCAGCCACGAAGCCTGCGAGGGCCAGTGCAACGCCCGCGGCCTGGGCGCGGGGTACTCGTTCAAGCTTACCGGACACCACCGCGACAGCCAGAACCGTGAATACCTCGTCGTCTCCGTGCGCTACAGCATCAAGCTTGACAGCTACATTGCCAGCGCCAACCCTGTGTCAGAGGCGGAACTCTTCAAATGCAGTTTCACGGCAACTGACGCCACGCAAACCTACCGCCCGTCCCGCAACACCCCCAAGGCACTGGTGCAAGGCCCGCAGACCGCCGTCGTCGTCGGCCCTGCCGGGGAGGAAATCCACACCGACCAGTACGGGCGGGTGAAGGTCCAGTTCCATTGGGACCGCTACGGCAAGCGCGACGAAAACAGTTCGTGCTGGGTCAGGGTATCCCAGCCTTGGGCCGGGAAAAACTGGGGCATTATGGCGATCCCCCGCATCGGCCAGGAGGTCGTCGTCGATTTCCTAGAAGGCGATCCCGACCGGCCGCTAATCACCGGCAGCGTCTACAACAACAGCCAGATGCCGCCCTACAAGCTGCCCGACAACGCACACCTGTCCACCACCAAGAGCAATTCCACCAAAGGCGGGGGCGGCTTCAACGAAATCCGCTTCGACGACAAAAAGGGCAAGGAGCAGATTTTCATCCACGCCGAGAAAAACCAAGATGTCCGGGTCAAGAGCAATTCCTACGAATGGGTCGGCAACGACCGCCATTTGATCGTAAAAACCGACCAGTTGGAAGAAGTCGGCGGCAACCTGCATGCGACGGTCAAAGGCAATCAAAACGAAAAAGTTGGTGGCACGGTATCGCTTAAGGCGGGAATGGACATGCAGCAAAAAATCGGCATGAAACTTGGGGTTGATGCGGGTCAAGAAATTCACCTCAAGGCCGGGATGAACGTGGTGATTGAAGCCGGAATGAGCATCACCCTGAAAGCGGGCGGCGGCTTCATTGTCGTCGGCCCTGCCGGGGTTACCATTTCGGGGACGCCGGTGTTGATTAATAGCGGCGGTTCGGCGGGTTCCGGTTCGGGGGCCAGCCCCGAAGGACCCAAATTGCCTAAGGCCGCCGCAAACGACAATGCGGGCGGCAAAGATGCCCCGCCGCCGCCGAAGCCGCCCAAGCCTGGCAATTACGGCCCGTCCGCCACCGCGTTGAAAATGGCGGCAAATAACGGAAAAGCGTTTTGCAAAAAATGCGCAGCCGCCAACAAATGAACCGAAAAGCACCATACAAAACGAGAGGCCGACTGGCATGATCAACAAACCCGCAACAGTTCAACATCAAGAAATTCGACACAAGGAGCTTGTCCGGCATTTGTTTGTGGACGGTGGGCTAAATGCCTATGCCGTGCTGGACGGGGCGTCCAACCCCGCCTTGCTGGACCATCTGTACGACGGCGTGCGACCCGAATTTGCCTGCCTGTACCGAGGAGAACTAGAGCCAGACATGGCCGAATGCGCCCCCTATCTTGCTAGCTTGGAGCCAGATTCGCCGTTTGCCCGGTGGGTCATCGACACAGGCTTTGGGAAACATTGGGGAATCTTCGTGCAGAGCCGGGCTGGCTTGCCCGAATTGCTTCAACATTTCCGCAAGCATAACATGGTTTACGACGAGGAAAATCAGCCGATCTTCTTCCGCTATTACGATCCGCGAGTGATGTGTGTGTTTTTTGCCATCGGCGACGCAGAACAGTTGGCCGAATTTTTCGGGCCAGTGGAGGCTTTCTTTGCCGAGGCGGAAGACGGGGAAAATTTTCTTAGGTTCGACCTGTCCACAGGGCCGACGGAGGGCGGAGCATGATTCCAGTTGTATTGCAACAGTTGGCAGTAGTGGCCGGCTTCAGCCTGCCATGGGCGAATGAATCCGCCCCTGCAAAATCCCTGCGTAACTGACCTATCCAAACACCCAAGGAGCAAATCCATGCCTCCCGCCGCCCGAATTTCTGACATGCATACATGCCCGATGGTCACCGGAACCGTCCCCCACGTCGGCGGCCCTGTGGCGGTCGGTTGCCCGACCGTGATGATTGGCTTCATGCCCGCCGCCCGCGTGGGCGACATGTGTGTCTGCGTCGGCCCGCCCGACACCATCGCCAAAGGCTCGGCGACGGTGATGATCGGCAACATGCCGGCAGCCCGCCTGGGCGACAGCACCGCCCACGGCGGCGTGATCGTGGTGGGTTGCCCGACGGTGATGATTGGGGGATGAATACCTGCGGCATCCGACAACAAAAACTCTTCAAATCAAATGCCCATTAACATTTTGCAATGATCTTGGGGAGGGGGTTTCAATCCGAAATGATGGGACAAAACCCTGAAGGTACATGTTTGGAGATTTGGACCCATCCGTCACTCCCGTCTTTGTAGTTGGCTACGACCACACTGTCGAGGCAGTTGATTTTCATAGAGGGCGAGTCGAAGGCATGAGCTGGCGCGTAGGTCGTAAAATCGTATCGCCATCCCTGCTTTTCCTGGTTTAGCGATGCTTTCAGGGTCTCATACATTGCATCGCCTACGCCAACCGTTTGCCCCTTTGACGGCTTCCCGTCCGCATAAGTGGAATAATTGAATTGCTTAGGGAATAACTCCATGGGGAATTCCACGCGATAAAACGGGAGTACGCTCATTAACAGGGCTTTCACTAGAAATATGTTCATTGTCGTGATGGTCAGTGTTGCGTAGGTGTGTTCTTCGGCGGTTGAATGTCGGGGATGGGAATCACGGTTATTGAACCGGGCGGGGCTTTGTCGCCAATCTTCGCAATCCATACGGTCGCTAGGATGGATATTATTGAAAATAAAGATATGGCAATGCCTAGCCGCCAGCCAAATGGGATTGTTGGTAATAGCGAATACGCCAATAAAGCCAACAACAAAGCGATGACATAAACAATCAGCATTTCAATCTATCTTAATGGTTGCAAACCCGTTCAAGCGTAAACAGTGCGTAGCGTCAACACTATGAACCGCGGAGGTTCAAAATGAGCAGCATGGAAAAATATAATGTCAGTGCAGAAGCGATGGCCGCAGCCGATGCACTCAACAGTAGGTTCATCATCAAGGCCATGGTCGGCTTAAAATACAAATAGCTATGCCATCCTCCCAGTAGACCAGCGCATGCCACCCCTAAATTTAAGAAGAGATAGGTTCGGTAATCGGGGAAGAATTTTGGAATGAACCACACATAAACCACAGACACCAAGGAAGTTGCTGCAAATGCAATTACCGACATTTTAATGAAATAAGCAGTCATTTTCATAGGTAAGATTTTTTGGTGAATATTTTCGATATTTCCGCCCAGCCGTCATCTCAGTTTTCGAAGTTGACAACGATTATTTTGCCAAAGATACTGGTTTTTATGGAAGTGCGAATAAAATGATTGAACTGTTGAATAAATAGTAGACTTGTTCCCAATGGTTTCTTCAATTAAATCAGTTACATAGATCGATATTTTGCAAAGGTTACGGGAAAGAAGTATTTGCCAGTATTAAAAATTATCCTATCTATTTGATTTATATGAAAAGTCACTAGGAACAACTCTAGTATTGTAAAGTCTCAATAAATATACCTTTAAAATGATTTTAATGTGTCATTTATTCATTAAAGAACCTACCCCAGTTTTTGGGGCTCTATCATTTGTAATCCAAGTTACAATTAGACTAAATTGATTATTTGAATAGTCCCTGCAATTATTGGACATCCAATTGTATGGGCCAGTATTACCAAGTTGATTTTGAAGGTATACAAGAATTTTAGCATCTTCCTCCGCTGTCGTTTTGAATTGACGTTTAATTTTCGTTATCGGGTCACTGTCGGAATAAACCACTCCACTCCCTGCCTTGCCTTTGGCTGGATCCTCATGTAAGGATTCATAAAAACCCTGTTCAGGCAAATCCCTACTGGACATGCCGAAGCTCTGCCCATATTGCCCGTCAGGAGTATCTACTACGATTTTTTGATGCCAACCGCCTACCTGTGCAGTATTCTCTACATATACATCAAGCCCGGTTGGATCGCTATAGCAAGTTGGATTGTCATAGACGTAGGAGTAAAAATTACTTCCACCTTCCAATCCAATTGGATCATGGGTTATATATCGCCCTATCTCTGCATCATAATACCTATTCAGGTTGTAATGCAGCCCAGTCTCAATATCGTGGTACTGGCCCTGAAACCGTAACGGGTTACTGATCTGCCTTACCCCGCCGTCAAGCAAAGCACCATAGGCTTTGAATTTAGCCGACCAGACAATTTGCCCTTGCGCATCGGTCATTTCACGCGGGGTGCCAAGATGGTCTAGGTGGTAATGGTAGACGGCCTCCCCGTTTTCCGCGCGGTCGGCGCGAACCAAGGGGCGGAAGCCCCCCTGTTCGTAAACATATAAGGCATGCCGCCCATTGACTATATCGACCAGTAGTTTTGCCCCGTCATAGACAAATTGGGTTTCACCCTGCGGGGTGGTTTTCATCATGCGCCGGCCCAACGGATCGTAGCGATATTCTGACACCCCGTCTGGCGTTTCAACGCGAATCAGCCGATTATCGCTGTCATAGCGATAACGGGTTATGGCCTGGGAGTCCATTCCGCGCCGCTTTTCGACGAGGTTGCCGGCCGAGTCATAAATGAAGCGATAATCTGCGAGGGACAGCAGGCGGTCGCCTTGGGCCTGTCCGCTTGCTTGGTTGACCCCCACAAGATTGCCCGCCGGGTCGTAAACGAAGCGTTCCGGGCTTATCCCGTCGACTTGGATGAGGCGGTCGGCGGGGTCGTAGCGATAGTGCGTCTGGCCATTGAGGAAATCGTCCACGGCGTTGAGTTTGCCAGTTGCATCGTAACCGTAGCTTCTCCTCAACATGACCTGTGGGTTGCCCGCAAAGCCCGCCTGATGGTGCTTTAAGCGGCCCATGGGGTCGTAGTCATAGCGGCTGACCAAATCCCCTTGCTGGCGGGCATTTTCTAGTCCGAGGTCGTCGAAACGATGCCGGGTTAAAATCTGGCCGTCCAATTGGATGCTTTGGACGCGGCCTTGGGTGTCGCGGGTATATTCAATGCGCCGCCCGTCCGGGGCAAGGGTGGCGGTGCGCCGGCCAAGGCCGTCGTATTCGTGCCTAACGCAGTAGGCGTTTTGGGTTTCCGCGACAAGCTTTCCCAAAGCGTCGTAATGAAAGTGAAGGTGGCTGTCGGCATTTTGGGCGTGTTCAAGCCGTCCTAATGGGTCGTAACCGAATTGGCTGGTTTCGCCCGACGGCCCAAGCCTCTTGAGCAAGCGCCCCAACGGGTCGCGCTCGTAACGAGTCAGCAACCAGCTGGTGTCGGTGCATTGGGCATAGGCCTGTAAGAAGCCCGAAAGTCCGTATTGGTAGCGTTGGATGCGACCGTCGAAGCCAACTTCCTGAACGAGTTTCTCATCCTTGTCGTATTCAAGCTGGTATTTCTCGCCTTTGGCGTTGATCAACCCAACCAGCCTGCGCAGGCTGTCGTATTGGTAACGCAGGGTTTGCCCGGCGGGGTCGATGCGTTCGGTGATTTGTGGCAGGCCGTCGCCATAGCGGTATTCGGTGGTATGGCCGGCTGCATCAATGTAATGGGTCAACATTCCTGCCGCATTGTATTGGAGCTTCACCACTGCCCCATCCGGGTTTTTAACCGCGATGATCCGGTTTGCCGCGTCATACTGGTAGTGGCTAATCAACTTGTCTTGGGTGACGGCAACGATAATGCGGTCATCGGCATCGTATTGATAGTGGTGTTTGATGCCGTCAAAACCCTGTTCTTCAACCAATCTTCCCTGCTCGTCCCACAGCAATTTGCGGGTTTGACCTAGGGCGTTGGTAATGAGCGTAGGCAAACCTAGCTCATTGTAAGCAAAGCGGGTTGCCCCGCCCAACGGGTTTTGGGTTATGGCCAACTTGCCTTGCCCGTCATATTCCCGCCGCCATATCTGCCCAAGCGGGTCGGTCAGCGTTATCGGTTTGCCGTCTTCGTTGTAAGTCAGGCGGGAAGTCTGCCCAAGTGGGCCGGTGACTGCCGCCAACCTGCCTTCGTCATCGTATTCATAGGTGGTGGAGTGACCGTCGTTGTCGGTCACGCAGTGAAGCAGGTTGTCCCGGTTGTAGGCAAAACGAATGGTGCGCCCTTCAGGGCTGGTTTGCCAAAGCAGCAGGGCGTTGGCATCGTGCATATATTCGGTGACGCCGCCGAGGGCATCGGTGGCGCGGCTGATGCCACTATCGGTCCATTCAAAACGGTAGGCGTAAATCCCTCCGTCGCCCCAAGTATGGACACAGCGCCCGTCAGAATTGTATTGATCCCATTCGAAATGGAAGCTGAAGCCGCTTGCCAAGGTCCGTCCGACCAGCATGTTGTCGCGGTAGGTGTAACGTTCGCCGTGGCCGAGGCGGTCGGACACTGCGGCAAGCATGCCCGACTCATCGTATTGATAGCGGACCAAAGGAGCAGCGGCGGCTTCATAGCCTTTGCCGCCCAACCGGGCAGGGGCAATTGCGACGATGCGCCTACCTTCCCATAGAATGGCGAGAACCTTGCCCCAACTTGATTTCAACGCTGTGGCCAAGCCGGTTACGTCATAAATAAGTTCGATGGATTGTCCGGTCTTGTCGCGCCAACCCGTCAACCGGCAGCGACCGTGCCCGTCCGCAAAAACTCTGTCCACACCTTCCTCGACTACTAGGCGGAATTGCCCATCATCTCTATGGAGTCTGAGTCGTTCTGGCAAGTTTAGGCTATATTCGCCTAGTTCCGGCAGCGGCAGGGGAATGTCGCGCCCTTCGCTATCATGATAAACAACCAGATCCTCGGAAACTTCCAGCCATTCATCCAATGGGGTAAGCCAGCCATGGCCCATCAGGCCCTCGACACCGGATTGCCCGCTACGGTAAAAGCGTGTCCAAGGCAGGGTAAACGGCCCGTCTATTGCGAAATCCTCCAGCATCAGCAATTCTTCGCCAGTTACCATGCTGATCGGACAGCCCGCAGTGCTTGTCTTGGAGTTCTTGAGGGTGCTTTTGTTAGCTTTGTTTTTTCCAATCTGCTTTGACGCTTTTTTGGCCTTGGCAGCTTTCGCCGCTTGCAAAGGGCAAAGTTGTTTTGGCGATGACGTTTGATTGGGAAACGACTTGCCTTTTTTTACCGCCTTCTTCGCTTTTCCTTTCGCATGTTTAGCCATTGTTGGGTCCTTCTAAATCCATAGTTTCTTGTCTTGGGTTAGTTGGTCACGCAATTGTACTGCTTGAATTTCTGGGTTGCCAGATGCAAAAATTTTCCTTGCCCAGTCAAAGCGAGTGTCAAATGATTCGCCATAGACGATTTGGCAGGCAGCAAAGACAAATTGCCCGTCTTCCGTTTCGAACCCTTTCAATCTGGCGTGGTTCAGGGCGGGACTCACCGTGGTGTCACGCTTGGACAAAGCGGTCAGAATGTCTTGCGGCAAGGCATTCGCCAATGCCTGCGCAATGCGGTTGGGAGGTGTCAAGGAATAAGTGTCGGATGTCAAGTACCATCCCAAGGTGCTGGCCCGCTCGGCGGCTTCGTCCCACACGCCGTCGGGAAGGTTTTCTTCCAACAGATCAATGCGATCCTCAGCGGGAACTCCAGGATTGACCAGTCCGGCGTGTATCGCCGGATGCAGATCGAAATTGGGGGCGATGGCTGTCATAAGGAACACGAACTGGGCCAGAGTGGATTGCCAAGTGAAGCCATACTTCCCTGCTCGTTGCAAGGCAAGGCTGATCAAATGCGACAGGGTGTCATGGGGAAGCCCCGCGTAATCCGGACACTCCTCAAGCACACCTGCTTGCAGCCTTTCGCGGAACTGCCGTTCCTGTTGCTGCTGGAAGAAATCCATTTGGCGGGTACTGATGATAATCATGTTGTTTTTCCTTGTAATTTAATTATCGTATCGCACAGTTATGCGATTTAGGAACAGGCTGGCGGCTTGCCTGGTTTCCGGATCGGCTTTAGTGTAAATTCAAAATTAACGGCAATTCGGCAATACCTTCGCCAATCAGCATGGGTAATTTTGACTTTGGCCGTCACCCGGCAAGGCTCACCGTGGCATGGTATTGAGTATTCACGGTGGCAGTGGGCGAACGATGGCAAAGGCCGAAATTATTACATTGGACAGGGATGGATGAATAGAAAAGGTAGAACTCGGTTCTACGCCCTTATCATTCCAAAAATTGACAGTCATGGAAGCTCTCAAGTTATTGATAAGTAATAAATAGCTCATTCAATTCATCGGCTGGTATTGGAGTGATAAGGGGTTAAGCACAAGAGCCAACATCATGCCCAATTTAGTGGACTCTTATGTCTGGTGGGACATTTCCATTCTGCCAGTTTGGATGGGTAACAATTTTTTTGAAAATCACCTTATCAACTGAAATCAATCTAACATCATTAATGATAGCAAAAATGATTACCTCATTGAACATCTTTCCAAACCCTCCAACCCGTCAAAAACAGTGAAAATGGCATCTTTATTTTCTAGGAGCCGCCATGGAACCCGTAACCATCCCCAAACACATCGACGATCCCGTCACTTTGCTAGTCTGGAGCGCCGACGAATTTGCGCCTGCCGCGTTTATGCTGATACTCGGCATCCTCATCGGACAGGTCACGGCGATGATTGTGCTGTCCGTCATCGCCATCAAAGCCTACCGGCGCTTTCGCGACAACCGCCCTGACGGTTTTCCTTTACATGCAGCCTACTGGGTCGGCATGTTGCCAAGCAAGGCCACTACTATACCGAACCCTTTCATCAGGGAGTTCTACCCGTGAAGTGCTGGGGAACGATGAAGGAGTTTATGTCGGCGGCTGGCTGGATAAACATGGCGAGTTCCATTATCTCAGGCACAACGGCCCGGAGCATGTGCTTTGCTACGCGCCGACACGCTCGGGCAAGGGTGT